>JAEEGK010002109.1_pt1 | contig 49648 bp, 33 predicted proteins | sample 8958771 | NCBI WGS metagenome assembly JAEEGK01 (sample SAMN16246547, study PRJNA631951) | gut metagenome | biome: gut microbiome; feature: rumen; material: SC-attached | host: Bos | place: Iran: Karaj | collected 2018-10 | reverse complement strand
CCTACTCACGAAGTACGAGGTCAAGGAAATCAAGAAGGGCGGGGAGGGCGTTTCCACCCTTGACGCACGCGAGATTTGGTATGACGACACCGTTCGTCGCCTCAACGCCGACAAGCGCGGACAGTACCTTGGCGCTTTCGAGGGTGACGACAAGATTTTACAGATTTTCAGCAATGGCGAATTCAAGATCTCGGGCTTCGACCTCAACACTCACTTCGATGATGACATGCTGGAAATCAGGAAGTTCAACCCTGATGAAATCTTCTCCGTGGTCTACATCGAAGGCGAGACGCAGAAGATGTACCTGAAGCGTTTCTGCATCGAGGCCGAGACCAAGCTGAACACCCGTATTTCCTTCATCGGTGACCATCCAGAGGCAAAGTATTTGGGTCGCAGTACTGACGACTTGCCCTGTTTGCTGCTGAGTTACAAGGTCAGCTATGCGGGCAACTGCTTCCCCGACGACAAAATCAACGTGGAGGAGTTTATCGGCATCAAGAGCTACAAGGCGAAGGGTAAACGTCTGTCAACCAGAGAAATAGATAGTTGGCAGTTCCTTGAGCCTTTCCAACCTGAACCGACTGAGGAAGAAGTTGAGGAACCTGTTGAAAGTGAGGTAGATACTGATAAGATAGAAATCAACCCCGCCGACATTCCGTTTGAGGTGGTTAAGCCTACGGACGAAGAATCCAAGGGCGGTGATGGTGTGCAAATGGATCTGTTTGGAAACGATTTGTGATGAAAAAGGTTTTGTTCATAGCATTGCTGATGGTTTTGGCATTTTCAAGCTGCCAAACGGAACTGAAATTGGCCAAGAGTTTCGTGGCCGAGCAAACGGACACCCGCGTTGCGGTCTATTTTCCCGAAAAGGCCGAGGTGAAGGTGGAATATGCGCCAAATTATGGCACAACCGAGGTGTTGGAAGGCTTCAGTCAGGACCTGTTTTTGGATGTGATGTATAGCGCTTACGCGGATATGCTGCGCGCATACGGCCTTGATGTCTATGTTCCAGAAGACGCTGACAACGTGCAAGTTGATTCCGTGCATTGGCTTGTGATGCTCTCTCGGATGGAGATTTCTGGGCGGATTACGGAGTATGAGGACTATCTGTTCAGCGACACCGACGAATACAGCTACAAGCACCCGTTGAATACCGTGAATGTGGCGTCGTGGTTCGAAATCAACGACGGCGATTGGAAACCTGTGCTGTTTTGCGAGCACAACCTCATTGACGGCTTTGATTCCGAGACGGATTATTCCTTCTGGTTGGGCAAGTTGGAATACAACTATACCATTGATACAGTGAAACTTGGCGATGTGTATAATTATGCCGTGTATCTTGGGAAACTCTATGCGGGTTACACCTACGACTACATGATGAACAGCTATGTTGGCGCAAAGATGAAGAACCTGAACTATTATTACAATGTCTTGTTGCGCTACGACCCCTACCAAAAAAAGTTGCGCTATGCCACTGAAAATGATGGTTTTATCGAGATGTTTGAGTAGCTCCATATAGTGATGACACGACCCAAACCCGAACATCTGATAACTCCAAACTCTTAACTTTTAACTCTTAACTATAATGATTGTCTGCATCGCCGAAAAACCGGATGTCGCCCGTGGTATTGCCAAGGTTCTTGGAGCCAACACCAAGCATGAGGGCTACATGGAAGGTAACGGTTATCAGGTGACGTGGACTTTCGGCCACCTTTGCACACTGAAGGAGCCACATGACTACACCGACCAATGGAAGGCGTGGGCCTTGAGTCGATTGCCGATGATTCCGCAACGCTTTGGCATTAAGCTGATTGCTGACAAAGGATACGAGAAGCAGTTCAAAATCATAGAGTCCTTGTTCCAGAAAGCCGACGAAATCGTGAACTGCGGCGATGCTGGTCAGGAGGGTGAACTCATCCAACGTTGGGTGATGCAGAAGGCCGCCGTGCGTTGTCCCGTGAAACGGCTTTGGATTAATTCGCTGACCGAAGAAGCCATCAGCGAGGGCTTCAAGAACTTGAAGGACCAATCTGAGTATCAGTCGCTTTACGAGGCCGGACTCAGCCGTGCCATCGGTGACTGGCTGTTGGGCATGAACGCCACGCGGCTTTATACTTTGAAATACGGCCAAAACCGACAAGTGCTGTCTATCGGTCGGGTGCAAACGCCCACTTTGGCACTGATTGTCAACCGCTACCATGAGATTGTGAACTTCAAGCCGGAGCAGTACTGGCTGCTCTCTACGATATATCGTGACACCCTTTTCAACTTGGTGGTTGCCGATACAGAAGACTCGGAAAATACCGATAAGTATCGCAATCGCATTAAAAATGAGGAAGAGGGCAGAAAGGCGCTGGAGTCGATAAAAGGTAAGGAGTTTGAGGTGACTGGAGTGCAAAAGAAAAACGGCACGGAAGCCCCGCCAAGACTATACGACTTGACGTCTTTGCAGGTGGAGTGCAACAAGAAATACAATATGTCCGCCGACCAGACTTTGCAGACCATACAAAGCCTCTACGAGAAGAAATACACCACCTATCCTCGCGTTGACACGACTTATCTGAGCGACGATATTTACCCGAAATGTCCTGATATACTCTCGAAACTTACAAACTACGCCGAATACACCAATCCTTTGGCGGGCAAGAAGCTGCCCAAGAGCAAGAAAGTGTTCGACAACAGCAAGGTCACCGACCACCATGCCATCATTCCGACGGGTGTGGTACCGCAGGGTTTGTCGTTTGCCGAGGAAAAGGTCTATGACGAGGTCTGCCGCCACTTTATCGCCGTGTTTTACCCTGATTGTCAGTTTGCTACGACAACCATTTTTGGGAAAGTGGAGGATGTGGAGTTCAAGACTTCGGGCAAGCAGATTTTGGTTCCAGGCTGGCGCGAGGTCATTAAGCCGGTGATGCAGGAAGAGGAGAAGAAGGAAGGGCAGGAGGACGAGGAAAAAACCTTGCCTATCTTCGAGAAAGGCGAACACGGACCGCACCAGCCGCAGTTGGCCGAAAAGTGGACCACGCCGCCGAAACCTTACACCGAAGCCACTTTGCTCCGTGCCATGGAGACGGCGGGCAAACTCGTTGAGGATGAGTCCCTGCGCGAGGTGATGAAAGAAAACGGCATCGGGCGACCTTCTACGCGCGCCGCCATCATCGAGACGCTATTTAAGCGGCATTATATTAATAAGGTGCGCAAAAGCCTCGAACCCACGCCTACTGGCATTGAGCTCATCGGCCTCATCCATGAGGACCTGCTGAAAAGCGCCGAACTGACGGGCATTTGGGAAAAGAAACTCCGTGAGATTGAGCAACATAAGTATGAAGCTCGACAGTTTTTGGACGAACTAAAACAAATGGTTACGGAAATCGTTACCACGGTGATGATGGACAACAGCAACCGTCGTGTGGCAGCGGCAGTGGTGGAGGAGAAGCCGAAAAAAGCTGCGCCTAAGAAAAGCACTACACAAAAGACTAAGAAAGCCTCGGAAGGCATAGATTCCAGCCAACGCACGGTCCAACGTAGGAATAACATGCCTTCCGAACAGAAGAAAACCTCAGAAGGCATGTCATTCCCGCGTAAGGATGTGGGTGGAATGGAATCTATGCCTTCTGACACTAATCCCGATGCCATCATTGGGCAGGTGTGTCCGCTGTGCGGCAAGGGGCATATCATAAAAGGTAAAACCGCATACGGCTGTTCCGAGTGGCGGAATGGCTGTGGGTGGAGGAAGGTGTTTTAATCAATTTCCAGCGTCTTCTTACAAATCTCAATCTCTTCGGGATCGCCAGTGTATTTGCCATGGTCGTCGCTGAGCTTGACCACTTTCTTCCACGTACGTTTCTCAGTGATCTTGGCGGCGGTGAGTTTCACCACGATGTTCATGGCTTTCACGTTGTCGATGTCGCAAGTGAGGTGAGTGCCGATACCGAAGGAGTCTTGCATTCGCCCATTGACGGCCTCATGGATGGCGATGGCCTCGTCCACGTTCAAACCGTTGCTGAAGATGATGGATTTCTGCGCTGGGTCGATGCCGAGTTCCTTGTATTTGGCGATGATTTCCTCCAAAGCCTCGATGTTGTCGCCACTGTCGACACGCAGGCCGTCAAACAACTTGGCGTGCAGTGTGGTGAAATTCTGGAAGAAAGCCTTGCGCGTGTATGTGTCGTAAAGGAATACGCCCAAGCTACCGGTATACACCTCCTGCCAGTAGTCCATCGCCAAATAGTTGGCCTCATTGTAGCCATACAACGAGCAAGTCTCGATGAATTGATGGCTCATCGTGCCGATGGGGGTGAGGTCGTACTTCATGGCCAACAGCACGTTGGATGTACCGACGAAGCAGGTTTTGGTGAATTGCTTCTGTGCTTCGATGAAACTGCGAATCACCAAGTCCTGATGCTCAAACGAGAAACGACGTCGTGTGCCGAAGTCGCTGAACTTCACGCCGTTGCCGATGAGTCGGATAGCCTTGTCATAGGATTTCTTGTATTCCTTCTCGGCATCGTAATGCTCAAATTCGCCTTTCAGTTCGTGCATCAGCTCTGAAACGGTGGCGAGGATGGGCATCTCCCAAAACACGGTGCGCCACAGCAGACCTGTCACTTGGATGTGCAAGTGACCTTCCTCGTCCTGGCTCACTTCAACTTCGGAAGGACGCATGTGGAAGCCTTTCAGGAAGGTGAAGAACCACAGCGGGAAGTAGTAGCATTTCCGCTTCATGAAACGAACTTCTTCGTCGGTGATTTTTATGCTGCCGTAAAGGTCGAATTGTTCCCGCAATTTCTCAGCGAAGCCTTTGGGATAAACTGTATTGTTGCGGTCGACAAAGGTGTATTGTCCCATGGCGCGTGGAAACTTTTGCAGGTAGGCGTAGCACACGCTGAAGGTGTAGAGGTCATTGTCTAACAGGCTGTTGATGATTTGTCTCATGGCGATTACAACTTACTAATAATACTCCTAATCTTATCTGAAATATACTTTACCGAATTGGTAGTGTTTTCAAGCACTTGCACCAGGTCCTTGCGCTTGATGATTTCGGTGAGGCTGTAGTTTTGCTGGAACAGTTTGCTGATATAGCTGCCGTAAAGCTCGTCGTTGTCGTGCTCAAGTGTCTTGATTTCATGGCACAAGCGGTTGATTTCCTTGTTTTTGGCATTGTTGTTCATGAATTCGAGGTCTCGGATAATGTTGCTCAGGCTCTCGGCGGCAAACATGATGTTGTCCGTCATGACCGAGAGGTCTTCGTCCACGTCAACAAAGCGGCGGGTGAGGATGATGTTGGCCGAGTCGTCGATGCGGTCGAGGAAGGTGTCCATCATCTCGGCGAGTTCATGCACGTCCTCACGCTCGAAGGGGGTCAGCACGGTGGCGAAAAGCTGGCTGTAAAAGTCGCGCAACACATCGTCGCCTTCCGTTTCGCAGGCCTTGATTTCCTTTTTCAGGACTTCGAGTTGATGGAGGTCGGTCTCGTTGATCATCTGCCGCAGCAGTTTGGAGGCCTTCTCGATGTACTCCGCCTGCTTCATGTAGAGCGGGTAGAACTTCCTCTCCTTGGGGACGAAAAACTGGAAGAAACTATTGAGACTCATGGCATTCAGGGAAGTAGGAGGTTGAACAACAGGTTAAGTACGCCGGCAATGACCAAAGGCACAGGGATGGTGAGGATCCACGAAAGGACGATACGCCGTGCCGTGACCCATTTCACGGACTTCATGCCGTCGGTAAGGCCTACGCCAATGACGCCGCCCGTGATGGTGTGCGTCGTGCTGACAGGGATACCCATGAACGAGGTGGCTATCAAGGTGGTAGCACCGGCAAACTCGGCGGAGAAACCTCTGATAGGCGTGATTTTCGCCAAGCCACCGCCCATCGTCTTGATGACGTTCTTGCCGCCAATCAAGATGCCCAACGACATGATGAGATAACACGTAATGGCCAGTGTGTCAGGGATATGGAACGGAAGGCTACTGTCGTAGAAGTTGCCGATGAATTCTTTCATCGCTGGACTGACACCGTGGGTGGTAAACACGCTGGCCATCAGCACGGCGATGATACCCATGGTTTTGGGTGCATCGTTCGAGCCGTGACCAATGCAGAAAGCCGCTGTCGAGAAATGTTGCAGCACCTTGAAAAACTTGTCGACCCCTTTTCGCGGACTGTTCTTGAAGATTTTCAGCAAGATACATTCAAGGAAAAAGCCGAGGAACAAGCCAATTAAAGGTGATAAAACGATGAAAATCAAGGTAATGAGAATAGGCTTCATGTGCAGTACTTCGCTGCCGTTGACGAACCACGCCGCCCCGATAATGCCTCCGATAAGGGCATGGGAGGTGGAAATCGGCATTCCGTTGCGGGTGCAAATTGCCACCCATATCGCCGCCCCAACCAATGCCGATAAGATAAGGTAGGGAGTAATGACATTCTGGTCGGCGAAGTTGGCCATGGTGTTACCCACGGCAAACTGCTGGTTGAGCAATAACCGTATGATAATGAAGGCAGTAAACTCCCAAAACGAAGCCCAAATGATGGCCTGAATCGGGGTCATCACCTTGGTGGCGATGATGGTGGATATGGAGTTGGCCGCGTCGTTCATGCCATTCAGGAAGGTGAAGACGAAGGCAAGGACGATGGAAAGGATGATGGCTATGGTCAAGAGGTTCATTATGATTCTTTTATGATGATACTTTTCACGGAGCTGGTCACCTCCTTGGCGCGGTCGGTGGTGTCTTCCACCACTTGGGCTATCTCCTTGTATTTCAAAAGCTCAATCTCGTCACTCTCGTTGCTGAAGAGGTAGGAGATGTAGTCGCCGTAGATGTCGTCAACCACATGCTCGATTTGCGTGACGCGTTGGCACAAGTCGCTGATTTGCTGATGATTCTTTCCAAGGTCGTCCAAGAGACTGAAAACCTCAATCATGATAGTGGCGTCTTCATGGATGTTGTCGATAATCTCCTTGATTTGCTTGTCGATTTTCTTGGGGTTGTACATCAGGATGGTCTTGGCCGAGTGGTTGATGAAGTCCAGAAACTTGTCCAAGTCCATGGCGAGGGCGTTCATGTCCTCGCGGTCGAAGGGCGTGATGAAGGCCCCGTTCAGCTCGATGTAGAACTCGCGCAACAGCTCGTCGCCGGTGGTTTCCTGTTTCTTGATCATTCGGGTGAGCAGTCGGCGTTCCTCAGGGTCGTCGGATTTGACCAACTCTTTCAGGTATTTGGCGGCGACTTGCGCCGTCTCTGCTTGCTTGGCGTAGGTGGGGAAGAAGTGCTTCTCGCGTTTTTCCCTCGTGAAAAGGTTGTTCAGTGCCATTGTCGTAATGGTTTTGAAATCGTTAGATTGGCTCCGCCGAATTAAAATTTCGGCGAAGTTATTTTCGTGGCAAAGGTAGGGATTTTTCAGAAAGAAAACCAAAGGTTGCAGGTTTTTTGTATTTTTGCGCTTCAATTGAAAAGTATAATGAGAAATAGACTGCTAATCCTGTGTTTTCTTCTTTCCTTGGCATGGCCCGCGAAGGCCGCCTATCTCCTCATCCCGATGGACAATACCCAGACCAATCATTTGAAAGCCTACGGCGTGGCCTATTGGGTGCTGCAAAGGGAGGTGGAAATCAGTTGGTTGCTGAACTATAGAGGAGGGAGCTACCTCATCCCTTACCATGAAATGTTTGAACGCGAGTGCAAGATGCGCAATGTGTCCTACAACGTCATCGCTGATGCGCAGGCCGACGCGATTTTGGCCGAAATCGCCGACCCGGGCGCGAATATGGACGAGATGAAGTTACAGAAGGTACCGCGCGTGGCGGTATATGCGCCGAAGAACAACCTGCCTTGGGACGATGCCGTCACCCTCGTACTGACTTACGCTGAAATCCCTTACGACGTGGTCTACGACGATGAGGTGCTGCAGGGCGTTTTGCCCACATACGACTGGCTGCATTTGCATCATGAGGACTTCACGGGACAATACGGTAAGTTTTGGGCGCGCTACCGCAATTACCCTTGGTATCAGGAGGATGTGCGGGCACAGGAAACCACCGCGCAACGTTGGGGCTTCACCAAAGTCTCGCAGCTGAAACTGGCCGTGGCAAAGAAAATCCGAGAGTTTGTGGCGGGTGGTGGCTATATGTTCGCCATGTGCTCCGCGCCCGACAGTTTCGATGTGGCCTTGTCCGCCGATGGTCTCGACATCTGTGATTATATGTTCGATGGCGACCCCATCCGCAGCGGCGACCCGCAACGTCTTGATTACGACAACTGCTTCGCTTTCACTGACTTCAGCGTTTCGACTAACCCGCAGGAATACGAAATCTCCAACATCGACGTCACGCAAGGGCGGATGCAGCGGGTGAGGGAAGAGAACGACTATTTCTTGTTGTTCGACTTTTCCGCCAAGTGGGATCCGGTCCCGACCATGCTCACGCAATGCCACGAAAGATTGGTGAAGGGCTTCATGGGACAGACCACGGCCTTCCATAAGTCAGTTGTCAAGCCCTCGGTCGTTGTGTTGGGTGACAATGCCGCTTTGGACGAGGACCGTTACATTCACGGCAACTTCGGCAACGGCTTTTGGACCTTCCTCGGCGGCCACGACCCCGAAGATTACCAGCACATTGTCGGTGACCCGCCCACTGAGTTGGATATGTACCCTAATTCTCCAGGTTATAGGCTTATTTTGAACAATATTTTGTTCCCTGCAGCAAAGAAAAAACAGCAGAAAACCTGAAAATGTTTATCTTTGCCGCTTTAAACTGAATTAATTTACAAAATCATAGACTATGAGAAAAAGTTTACATTTACTTGTTATCTTTGCCTTGCTTCTGGGCGTGACGACCCTCAAAGCCAGCCCCGTTGAAGTGGGTACAGCGCAACGCTTAGGACTCAATTTCATCCAGCACAAGGCCATGTTTGCCAAAAACGCGGTGAACGACCTTGAATTGGCCTATACCTGTCGTGCCACTAATGGCACGGCCACGGCTTACGTCTTCAACTTCAACAGCGGTTTTGTCATTGTGGCAGCTGACGACTGCTCGTCGCCCATCCTCGGCTATTCCGACCAAGGCCAGTTCGACTATGAGGCCGCTCCTGACGGACTTCGATTCATGCTGGACGAACTTTCTCACGGCATCGAAACCGTTGTGCAACAAGGCGGTAACGTTTCGAGCGACATCATCTGCCGCTGGAAGAACTTGGAAGCCTACGGCGTGCTTCATCCCGACCGTGGTGCTCCCGTGGTGGGACCGCTCGTGCCGTTGAAATGGAACCAAGACGCACCTTATAATATGTATGCTCCTGGAGGTTGCCCGACGGGTTGTGTCGCCACGGCGATGGCCCAACTGATGAAGTACTGGGAATGGCCAGTCACGGGAACAGGCGAGCACAGTTATTATGCCATGGGCTATGGCGAGCAATACGCCAACTTCGGTGCCACCACCTATGCTTGGGATAAGATGCTGAACTATTATGGCAATGCCACCCAAGAGGAGAAGGAGGCTGTGGCCACGTTGATGTACCATTGCGGCGTTTCGGTCAATATGATGTATGCTCCCGACGGCAGCGGCGCATTCTCCGATGATGTTCCCACGGCTATCAGCACTTATTTTTCCTATTCGGAACATGCCGAACACATTTCCAAGAGCGGCCACACCTATGACGAGTGGATTGCCCTGTTGAAGTCGAACATCGACCAGCATATCCCGCTGTATTATTCTGGACAAAGTCCGGATGGCGGCCATGCCTTCGTTTGCGACGGCTATGATGTGGATGACCTGTTTTATTTCAACTGGGGTTGGGGTGGCGCTTCCAACGGCTATTTCCTCATCGACGGCGAAAACTTTGAGTATTCTGGCAGTCAGGCTATTGTGTACGACTTCATTCCGAATTACGTCTACAACCAAATGCCCAAGGCTCCCGAAAACCTCAGCGTGAGTATCGACAGCGATGTTTCGCGGATTGGGCATCTCAGTTGGACGAATCCCACTGAGACCATGACGGGGGAGGCCCTGACTGCGCTTGACAAGATCGTTGTAAAGCGTAATGGCTTTGTCGTTCAGGAGATTACGGGTGTTGTACCAGGTCAGGCCATGACTTATGACGACGAAGTGCCTTATTTCGACCAGTTCGAATACACGGTAATGGCCGTTGGTGCTGACACTTATGGCCGCTCGACCGTTACAAAAGCTGTCTTTGGCCCCTATTGCACTTGGAAAGTCGTCATGACGTCAACCGATTTTCATGGCTGGGACGGAGGCGGTATCACTGTGCAGAACGCTGCAGGCACTTACATCGACTTCCTGACCACCACACAAGCCACGGCCACCATACAGAACTTCCAGATGGCCTTGGGCAACAACAACCTGTATTGGACTGCACCCAATTCCAACATCAGCAACCTTTCCTTCAAGGTGAGAGACGCTGAAAACCAGCTTGTTTATGAATATAACGGCCCCTCGTCGGGACTGGAGCCCGGCCTCATCAAGACCCTGAACAACGGTTGTGGCAACGAGAACACCTGCGAGGCGCCTTACAATTTGAAGGCCACTCTCGACCCCGAGAATGACCGCACCATCATCCTCACATGGGATAGTGACCATACCCCAGAATTCGGCTACTGCATCTATCGTGACGGTTTCCTATTCAACATGGCACATGAAACTCAGTATGTGGATGTTAACACAGAAATCGGTGGCCATAGTTACTATATCACGGCTTTGTGTAATGGTGGCGAAACGGTCCCTTCCAACGAGTATTGCGTCACTTCTGGTACAGGCTGCGAAGCACCTTCCAACTTGTATTTCAACTACACCAATAATAATAAGGTGCAACTGTACTGGACTGCACCCGAAAACGAGAACATTACGGGCTATATCGTCTATCGCAAGACGGAAGACTCTGATTACAAGCGTGTTAAATTGTTGACCGCGACCAACCTTAAGGACAACACCGCTGTGGCGGGAACCCCCTACAAATACGCGGTAGTGGCTTATTATCAGGATATTGACTGCACATCCGCTTATGCCAACAGTCTTTTCAATGAGGAACAGTTCTATGTTAAAGTGGATTGGTCGAATGAACAGTATTATGCCACTGAGCCTCAACTGATTGCTAAAGCGGATGAAGAGGCCATGTCGGTCACGCTGTTTTGGGAACCGATTTATCAAGCTTTGGACATGAAATACAGTGTTATACGCAATGGAACGGTGCTTTCAGATGAGGTGACGGGAGTTACCTATACCGATAATGAAGACTTGGTGCCAGGAGGTACTTATGTTTATAAGGTGATGGCTTTTGCTCCTGAAGGCATTTCTGGAGATTATCATGGGTTTGAGACGAATGAGGTCACAGTAGTTTTCGAAGCAGATCCGTTGCCTTGTTCGGCACCGTATGACTTCAGGCGCTTGTCAGAGCCTGCCGATAAGATTCGCCTTACATGGAGCCATCCTTACGAAGAGCGCATCCCCGACCATTTCGTCGTTACCGTCATCGACCATTTGGCGGGTGACACTACCGACGTTTCATTCCCAGCACCCAGTAATGATCTTTATGAAGAAGACATTAACCTCGAAGGAATGGACAAGACCTACAAAGTCAAGGCGGTGTATTCAGATTGTGAGTCGGAATACGGCTTGACCGAGGAAGGTGAGGACTTCATCAGGTTCAGCAATTTGTCCGTCGTTGAGGCGACGAACGGCATGGCGCTGTATCCCAATCCGACTTCCTGCATGCTGACCGTCGAAGCCAAGGATGTGGTCTCGGTTGAGGTCTACAACCTTGTCGGCCAGTGTCTTGTGGAGAAAGCGGGTGAAGGCGGAAAGACGGTCATCGACATGAGCGATTGTCAGAACGGCGTGTATTTCATCAAAGTGAATGCCGCTGCAGGGTCTATGGTCAAAAAAGTGGTGAAAATGTAATTCGTTTCACCAGGATGATTATTTTTGCAGCCTTAAAACAGAAATCAACAATAAAATAACAAAAAAATGAAAAAATTCCTATTCCTGATGACGACTTTGGCTCTGTTCGTGAGCCGTCTCATCGCCTCGCCCGTTGACGTAGAGCAAGCCCGTCAGCTCGGCCTGAAGTATGTGCAGAACCATGCTGCCAAACAAATTGCAGAACTTAACCTCGCCTACACCGAGATGACCGAAAGCGGCACAAACGCCCTTTTTGTCTTCAACTTTGAAGGCGGTTTCATCATCGTTTCTGCCGACGATGTGGCGCAACCCATCCTTGCCTACGGCGAGGAAGGCAACTTCGATGCCTCCCAAATCTCCGACGGATTGGCCTACTACCTGCGTCACTATGCCCGTCAGATCAACTATGCCGTGACGAATAACCTCGAACCCGAAGCCGAAATCAAGGCTCAATGGGAAAGCATTTCCAGAACTGGTTTTGAGGGTGGCAATGTGCGTGGCAATCGTGGAGATATTGCCCCCATGGTGACCTTAAACTGGAACCAGGATTATCCTTACAACTACTGTTGCCCGACGGGACAAGGCGGCCCTGGTGGCCATGCCTATGCTGGATGTGCAGCTACGGCCATGTCGATGGTGCTGAAATTCTGGAATTGGCCTGAACAGGGCAACGGTTCCTATTCTTACACGCCTGAGGGTTATCCCATGCAAACCGTCGACTTTGGTGCTACTACCTACGATTGGGCCAACATGATCAACTCCATTTCTGCAGGCTCGCCGATAGTTAATATTCAAGCTATTGCCACCTTGATGTATCACTGTGGTGTGTCTATTGACATGATGTATGGCCCGGGTTCTTCAGGAGCCTATTCCCAAAACGTTCCACCTGCCATAGCAAACTATTTCCGCTACACCGATCAAGCTAGTCGCAAAGACCGTGACCTTTATTCCAAGACGGACTGGGAAAACATGCTGATTGCCAGTCTTGAAGAAGGGTTCCCGCTGTATTATTCGGGCAGTGATCCTACCGGCGGCCACGCCTTTGTTTGCTGTGGCTATCGTGAAAGCGACCGCAAGTTCTTCTTCAACTGGGGCTGGAGCGGCTTCAACAACAATTATTTTGCCATTGATGCCTTGAATACCTATTCCGGCAACTTTAACGACGGTCAAGCCGCCATTTTCGACATGATTCCTGATTACATCTATAATGATCTTATTCCAGCGGTGGACGATCTGGATGTCGTTGCGGAAAACGCCAATTCCAAGACGGGTACCGTCAGCTGGACCAATCCTACCACTTCTCTGAGCGGCGAGACCTTGACGAGTATCGATCAAGTGATATTGTTACGCAATGGTCAGCAGATTTTCTCGCAAAGCAACGTGACTCCTGGCGAAGTGATGCACTTTGAAGACCATGTCGCTGATTTCGATTGTTACACTTATTGCCTTTATTATCTTTCTAACAACGTGAAAGGTCGTTTCGCCAAGGTTGCATACCAATATGGTCCGACCTGCACGTGGAAAGTCGTCGGCCAAACCACCAATTTCCAAGGCTGGAACGGCGGAAAGCTGCAAGTGGTCAACTCGTTCGGAACGGTCATTGAAGAAATCACCATGACTTCGTCGACCCCCCTCAGCCAGCAGGTGCGTATTCCCGAAGGCAACGTCTCCTTCAAATGGGTGGCGCCCTCCACTGCCGTCAGTAGCCTGACCATCAACATCAAGAACTCCGCCAACCAATCCGTCTATACCTACACGGGTAGCTCCAACAACTTGAATGGCGTGATCCATACGGACAACAACGACTGTGGTGGTTGTTTGCCTCCAACGGGTCTTACCGCTGAGTATCAATGGGTTAATGGAGAATTTGGTACTTTGCTCACTTGGGAATACGAGGGTGAGCCGCAGTCCTTCAAGGTGTATCGCAGCGAAGATGGCGACTTCTATGGCGAAATTGCCACCGTCGACAAGACCATGCATGAGTATTTCGACATCGTTGACGCGGGACAGTACTTTTATAAAGTGACGGCCTACCGTTCCTATTGCGAGTCGATTCCCGCTTGGACGGCAGATGGTGAGGACTTCGTCAGTGTTGAGGTCACTTCGGTGAGCGAAAGCGTCAACGGCGATTTGAAGGTCTATCCCAATCCCGCCAATGCCATGCTAAGCGTTGAGGCTGAGGGACTTGAGCAAGTGGTCGTCTACAACATGACAGGTCAGGTGGTTTACTTTAAAGCTTGTGACGAGGACGGTGTGGTCATCAGCACCGCCGATTTCGTTCCAGGTGTTTATGCCATCAGCATCAAGAGCGCGAACGGCACGACTGCAAAACGCTTTACCGTGATGCATTAATAGCCAATCATCCACTTTTAGAAAGGAAATGCCTTGCGCATTTCCTTTTTTTGTTTATATTTGCAGGCTAAATCTAAATACCTAATACAATGAAAAAAATACTACTTTCGCTATTGGCATTGACTATTGCCGTCACTGTGTCGGCTCGGCCTGTCAGCCAAGAAACCGCACGGAGGCTGGTGCAATCCTTCGTGTCAGCCAATTTTGAATTTACCCGCCAAAGCTTCGACTTGAGCCTTGTCAAAACGGGATATTCCGACAGGGGAGAGGCCTGTTATTACGTTTTCAATGTGGGTACGACGGGTTTCGTTATCCTTGCCGGCGATGATGCGGTGCGCCCCGTCATCGGCTATTCCGACAAGGGCACCTTCAACCCCGACGACATGGCTCCCGCTTTGGCCGATTACCTTGAAAGGATGCGTTTGGGCATTATGTCCGAGGCGCAGAAAGGTACAGGCAATGCTGAAGTTGCCGCCGATTGGGCCATGCTAGAGAAATGTGGTCGCCTCGTCTCGCGCCACGGTGGTAGGGAAGACGAATACTTGGTGCAGACCATATGGAACCAAAATTATCCTTACAATTATTTCTGTCCCGAAGGCGAAGAAGGCCCTGGTGGACACTGCTATGCTGGTTGCGTGGCGACTGCTGCCGCCCAGGTGATGAAGTTCTGGAACCATCCGTTGCAGGGACAAGGCAGCCATACCTACATTCCAAACGACCATCCGGAATACGGCCCGCTGACGGCCAATTTTGGAGCGACCATCTATGACTGGGACAACATGCCCAACCACATCAGCGCAAGTTCGCCGCAAGTGCAAATCGAGGCCGTGGCTCAACTGATTTACCATGCGGGCGTTTCGGTGGACATGAACTATCGTCCCGGCAGCAGCGGTGCTGTCACAGGGCTGCTTTGCCAAAGAATGCCTGAATACTTCTTCTACACCAATTACATGCAAAACCTTAGCCGTGAAGATTATACCCGTGAAGAATATATGCAGTTGATTATCAATGCAATTGACATGGGATGGCCAATGGCCCACAGAGGGAACGGCCATGCCTATGTACTTGACGGCTATAATGACAACGACATGGTGCACTTCAATTGGGGCTGGAGTGGAAGCAGCGATGGTTGGTTCGACATCGACAATCACGGCTATGCCGACGGCGAGAGCGTCATCTATAATTATGTACCTGCCGCCGTCTATGCCGCCACGCCCAATGCGCCCACTGACTTTGTCGTGACACCGGCCACCGACGGCACTTTGGTGGCCTCCCTTTCATGGAAGAATCCCGCCAAGACTTTATCCAACACCAACCTTGCTGTCATCGATCAGATTGTGGTCGAACGCAACGGAAAGGTGATTTATTCTGAGGACAATGTCGCTCCAGGCGCTGAGATGAGCTTCGTGGATGAGAGTGTTCCGTGCTACGACAACTTCAAGTATGCCGTCTATGCCATTTCCGATGGGCAGCGTGGTACTTCGGCATACGCCGATGACATCCTTGTCAGCCCGACCTGCAACTGGAAAATCGTCATGCAAAGCAGCTCCTTCCAAGGTTGGAACGGCGGCTATGTGTCGCTTTATTCCGCCACGGGTAGGGAAGTGGATCGCTATACCATGACCAATTCCTCGCCCGTCTCGTTGAACATCCCCGTTCCGGTTGGACGTGTCAGTTTTGGCTGGACGGCTCCGAATCAAACGGTGAGCAATATGACTTTTGTCATCAAGGACAGCGAGGGCAACTCGCTTTACACCTATTCAGGCAACTCAATAGACTTGGAGGCCGGCATTTTCCTTCGTGCCAACAATGATTGTGGCTCGGGACAGATGGAGGAAACCCCATACGGTTTGGTGTCGCATGTGAGTTCCGACAATGTCGTGCTTACTTGGAATAGTGATGTTGATCCCTATTATGGCTACAACATTTACCGTGACGAACAGCTCATTGCCTTAGTGCGTGAAGGCAAAACCTATACCGATGAGAACATCACTGCTGGATATTGCTATACGGTGAGGTCCTTTGGTGAAGGTGGCGAGTCTGAGGACTCCAATGAGACTTGCGCTTCGGCGGGCGATTGCATGGCTGCGAGCGGCTTTACTTTTGAGTACACTGGTAACAACTACAAAATCAAGCTGATTTGGGATAAACCCGAAAACCACGAAGGACTTTCTGGCTATTACCTTTATAGGAAAAAAGGCGAAAATGGCACTTACGAGAGAGTCAAGCTTCTTGGTTCTAACGCCACTTCCTATACCGACAACACAGCCAACGTGGAAGGCGATTACTATTACCGTCTATACGCATACTATTCCGCCACCGACTGCACCTCGGCTCCGGCATCCGTCAAGCACTTCCCGAATCTGTTTTACCTCCATGTATATTATTCGCCAACGGATGTGGAAGAGTCTATTGGGCAAAGCGTCATCCTGTATCCGAATCCCGCCGACCAAACGTTGCGGATTGAAGCGGAAGGCATGACGAAAGTGACGGTTTGCAATATGTTGGGCCAAGTGGTCTACCAGCGGGAGAAGGAGGGCAATGTATTGAATATCAATGTTTCTTCGTTTGCTGAAGGACTATATGTAGTCACTATAAGCTCACGTGAGGGAACCGCTGTGCGTCGCTTGTCTATCACGCATTGATGTTTTTGTCAATCAAAAGTGGTTCGCATATTGGATTTTTGTATAAATTTGCGCCCTTGATTCAAAATGGAAAAAGAAACGATTAATTAAAATTTTACACCAATGAAAAAGTATTTGATGAGTGTGCTTGCTTTGATGCTCGGTCTCGGGACGGCGTTCGCCAATCCGGTCAGCGTGAGCCAAGCCAAGTACGTCGGACAACAGTTTGTCCAGGCCAATTTTGAACAAGCCCGTCAAAGTTTGGAACTTACCCTTGTTTATACGGGTGCCTCCAATCGTGGCGAAGCCTGTTTCTATGTCTTCAATGTCGGCAAAGAGGGGCATGTCATTGTCTCCGCCGATGATTTCTACCGTCCTATCGTTGCCTATTCCAACGAAGGGATTTTCGATGCCGAAAACATCAACCCCGCATTGAATTACATGCTTGACCAGGTGATTGCCAACCGTAGTGGAAAGCTTACGGGCAAGGCCACTCCTAAAGTTGCCGCCGAATGGCAGAGCGTGATGAACTCGGGTGAGCTGATTTCGCGTAATGGCGGCAAGGGCCGTGTGTATTTGTTGCAGACCAAATGGAACCAAAGCCCGGCTCCCTACAACAGCATGTGCCCCGATGACGCCCAAAGCCCCAATGCGGGTTATCACGCCTACGTGGGTTGCGTGGCCACGGCCATGTCGCAGATTATGAAGTATTGGAACCATCCGGCTCAAGGCCAAGGAAGCCATACATACAATCATCCGAAGTATGGTCAACAAAGTGCCAATTATGGTGCCACGACTTATGATTGGGATCACATGTTGAATGTCTATACTAGTAGTAATTACACGCCTGAAGAAGGTACTGCAGTTGCTACACTTTGCTATCATTGCGGCGTTTCCGTCAACATGGATTATGGTGGCGATATTGAACAAGGTAGCGGTGCCAGCACTGAAAGCGTCCCTTCAGCCATTTCCACTTATTTCCGTTATTCTAACGCCGCTTCTGTTATGAACAAGTCAAACGTCACGGTTTGGATGAATACGCTGAAAGAAGCTTTCGACATGGGATGGCCCATGTATTATGCAGGTGTTGAATCGGGTGCTCCTTATGGTCACGCTTTCATCTGCGACGGTTACGACGACAACGATTACTTCCACTTTAACTGGGGTTGGGGTGGCAGTGGCGACAACTGGTTCCTCATCGATAATATTGATTACAATGCCCAGAACAAGATTGTTACCAATTTTGTTCCTGTTGATGTTTACAATAGCACTGCCAAGGCTCCCACAAACGTGAATGTTACGCCCGACAGCCCTACTGCATTGTCGGCTCAGGTTTCTTGGACCAATCCTTCGCAAGCCTTGAACAACAGCACTTTGACCTCCATCGACCAGATTGTGGTTTGCCGCGACGGTGAAGTGATCTATACGCAAAACAACGTTACTCCGGGTGCCTCGATGACTATTTCTGACAACACGGTGCCTCGTTATGACAGTTTCGTATACACGGTTTATGCAGTCTGCAATGGCAGTCATGGCAAACTCGCCTATTCCAATAGCGTCAGTTTTGGTCCCACTTGCAGTTGGACAGTCAACATTACGCAGGCTTCCTTCACGGGCTTCAAGGGTGGTGCCATCCATGTCTACAACGCTGCTGGCACTGAGGTTGCCCAAGTGACCACCACCAGCTCCAGCGTTCAGGCCATACCAGTTGATGTGCCGCTTGGCATGGTATCCTTCGGTTGGACAGCCCCGACCCAATCAGGTGCTTTCAACATGGGATTCACGCTTAAGGATTCGCAGAACAATTCGATTTATACCTATTCTGGATCCTCAGAGGACATGCCTGAAGGCATCTTCTATGAAGGCAATAATGGCTGTGGTAACCCGACTGGCATGGGTGTCCCGTCGAACGTCATTGCCTTGGTTGATTCCGAGAATTTTCACAACATCAATGTCTCTTGGGATGGCATAAGTGAGTCGGGTTATGGCTACGTGGTGTATCGTGACAATTTGCTCTATCGCCTTGTTCCCAACGCAACTTCTTTCGTTGATGAAAACGCTTCGGTGGGTGGCCATTGCTATCGTGTCGGTTACCTCAGCGATGGAGGTGAGAATGGTGAATACTCCAATGAATCGTGCGCCACTTCAGGTGAATGCTATGCCCCGACTAACCTTGACTATGAATACACCAATACCTTCAAAATCAAGCTGAAATGGGAAAAACCGGAGCAGGCTGAAGGCCTTTCGGGCTATTATCTCTACAGAAAAACCGATAACACCGAATATGAGAGAATCAAACTGTTGAGTTCCAACGCTACAAGCTATACCGACAATACTGCCAACGCGGACGGCACTTGGTACTACTACAAGCTCTATGCTGCATACAACGACCTTGACTGCGTGTCGGCACCTGCCAGCTGGATTCATGATAGTAACCAATTCTACCTCCATGTTCTGTATTCTGTGGACGCTGTTGAAGAAATGAATGGTAGCGATGTGGCTCTCTATCCTAATCCAACCAAGGATATGTTCACAGTGGAAGGCGAAGGCTTGCAACACGTGACGGTTTATAACACCATCGGTCAGAAGGTGTATGACACCCAATGCGAAGGCAACTCAGCAACCATTAATCTGAGCGGTGCTGAAAGCGGTGTTTACATGGTGCAAGTAGTCACCGAAAACGGCAACATCACCAAGCGTATTACCGTAATCAAGTAAGTTTTTCATAACATTTGTTTTTTGTGAGCGGCCACTCTTGTATAGGGGTGGCCGTTTTTCTATCTCCGTACCACGAAACGATGCATCACCTTGACAGCGATTTTGTCGCTGATGATGACAACCCTTCGTGTGCAAGGCCAAAATCAATGCGGGCGAGGTCGTTTTCCAACCTTCCCTCAGAGTGTTTGGTGCTGAGCGTTAGCCCAATTATTCGTCCTTAATAAGATGGACGTCGCACTGCGGGAATGGGATGGCAATGCCGTTTTCGTTTAGAGTGTTGTAAATCAATTCTTTGGCGCGATCAATGTAGCCAACACGTTCTGCAACAAGCACATATTGCTTGATGGCGATGGTGACCGCATTGTCGTCCATGTCGCCCAGTACAATGGAAACGCCACGTTGGGGTTCCACGATGTCTCTACCAAAGGCATCTTTGGTTTGGAGCGTTTTGAGGGCCTCCAGCAACACCTCGCGGACGCGTTGGATCTCGGTGCCGTATGCCACGCCCACAGTAATCTTGAGGAACTCGTAGGAATGGTTGCGTGTGAGGTTGCTGAAGTTTTTGGCAAAGAGAGTGGCGTTGAGGAACGACATTTGCGCGCCGTCAACGGTCTCAATCTGCGTGCTTTGGTAGCTGATTTCGGTGACCTTGCCTCTTACTCCGTCACATTCTATCCAGTCACCCACTCGCAGACGGCCTGACAAGAGTTGGATGCCGTAGATGAAGTTGTTGAGGACATCCTTGAGTGCTAGGCCTATACCGGCGGAAAGGCCTCCAGCCACAAGGCTTAACGAACCGGTTGGAATCTTTAGCATGACTACGATGATGATGATGTAAATTATCCATACCACCACGCTGATGATGCTGTTGGCAAGCGACAGGTTGATTTCGTTGCTACGGATGTGCTTGCGGTTGTGTTTCCGCATGAAGAGGGTGTAACGGACTCTTTGGTACAGGGCGTGAAGGGCCTGGTTGGCGTAACGGAACACGAAAAACAGACAAATCAGCAGGATAATGCTATAGAAGGAAATACAGAAGGTGCTTTTGCCCTCGTCGTTGGTTAATTGGAAGAAAGGACTGTGATACAGATTGTTGTACAAGTCCTCAAAATCGAACACATTTAATGCGAGGTGTAGGCAGAATGGGAACGACATCAGCACCACTACTGGTAAAACCACTTCACGGATGAGATCGTAGAACCAAGTCGCCCTGAACATGAGCGTGTCCTTATCAGCACCCGACAGGTGGGCAGTACGCTTGCTGTGCTTGTCGATGCGGTGCTTCATTCGCTTTTCCTTGTAAAGCACAGTCAGGTCCCAAATGGTGATGATGGTGAGGATGGTCGCAAGTTGGAAATACCACCAAACCAAGATAAGCAACGAAGCGAAGATGTAACCGGCGATGGCAACAATTAACGCTATTCCCGTCACGACGAGCGAAATCCAGCCGAAGATGCGGTCACTCTTTTCAACTTTCTGTCTGTGCCTCAGACAAGCATACAACTGCCAACAGAAAAAGATTAAGGGAATGGGAGGAAAGAAGATGTTCATCAGTGAGTTGGGCATGAAAACGACGCGGCAACCGATGACGGCCAGGGCCATGAAGATGGTCGGGATGTAGAGCTTAACGCCATTCTTGAGTTGCTCGGGTTTCAATCTGATGAGTAGTGCGGCAATGATGGCAGCAAGGAGCCACATGAAGGTGTTGGCAAGGTCGAAAGCTTTTTGGAAAATGCTGTTGTCAATCGAACTGGCAGTGATTAGAACAAATATCAGGATGGAGACTAATAAGGAAACATAACGCCGTTGCCCTTTGGCAATCAAGTCCTTTACGGGTTTGATGTAACGGAAAACGGGGATGAGCAGCAAGGCGACAATGAGCCATAGCACTAGGAAACCCGCAATGAGGAAGAAAACGACCAAGATTTGCAGTGAATAGGCTGTGTCCTCGTCTTCAGGGTTGTCTATGTCGGGCGCAAGGGTGTATTTTTCTTTGATATCTTCCTTGGCCTTTTGCCAGTAGCGGCTAGGATTGGTCAGCATAGAGAACCAAGGTGTCTGTCCTTCGATGAAGATGTTGTTTTGGAGAAGTTGGTAATAGTTGCGGGCAAAGTCGTAAGTCTCTTTCAAGCGCAGGAAGGTCTCGTGATAGTGGATGCTGTCGGCCACCACGATGGTTTTGCTTTCAACGTACATCTTCAGTAGTTCGGTGGCGTAGAAGATGCACTGGTCGCGATCTTGATTGCCTTGTTCGTCAAGGATGAAAGGTGTCGAGATGGAGTCGGCCAATGCTTTGACTTCGGCTTCAAGCATCACTTGAGAGCTGCTGAGGATAAGATTTCGGTTCAACGTGTCGTTGGGGAAGAGCAGACTATCGGGCAGGCCGAAGATGCTGTCGCGTTCGGGTGGGAGTCGACGCAGCGTTTCAATCAGGCGGGCGTATCGCTCAATTTCTATGTCAAGGTTGGCGACGATGTGGTCGAAAGGCTTGCGGTCCTTGCTGAATTCGTTGTATTTGTCCGTGACGTTCTCCAAGGCATAGCAGAGGTCGAAGGTGAAGTCCTGTTTCTGGGAATACAGCTGCAGCGATAGCTCGTTGCACTGTTTCATGATTTCCACCATCCTCTCGTGCTGCTTCTCATAATCATCAGAGAGCTGAGTCTGTGCTTTCGAGATTTGTTGGTAATCCTGCCTCAAGTCTTTACGAAGTGTGCTCAAGGCTTGGTTGAGGTTCTCGCCGTTAGAAAGGGCAAAAATCGGGACGGCGGCCATTAGAACAGCTGCAAGGACGATAAGGTATTTCCTTTTCATGCTTTTCTCTCCCAGACCTCAAAACGATAGGAATAGTCCACTTGCGGGTCATCGTCAATCACATCAAGGTCAACGAGATTCCATTCCTCGAAGTTGATGTAGGGGAAATAGGTGTCAGCCTCAAACTCCTTGTCAAGACGGGTCAGATACAGCTTGTTGGCCTTGGGCAGGAATTGCTCATAGATGCTGCCGCCACCCATGATGAAAACCTCGTCCTCGCTCTGCACCATTTCGATGGCTTGCGGGATAGAGGTGGCCAGCTCGTAACCTTCAGGGGCTTCGTCCAAGCGGTCGGAGATGATGATATTGCGGCGGTTGGGCAGGGCCTTCTGACCGGGCAACGAGAGCCATGTGTTGTGTCCCATGATGACGCAATGGCCCGAAGTCACCTTTTTAAAGTGTTTCAGGTCGTTGCTATTGTGCCAAATGAGTTGGTTGTTGATGCCGATAGCGCGGTTGGCGGCCATGGCGACGATGATGGAGATTGTCATATTTGTTGTCAGTTATTCAGTTGTCAGTTTTTATTGATGTTATTGCGGGGCCGCAGGCCGTGGCAATCTAGACAGACACTTCGCCTTTAATCGCAGGCCACGGGTCGTAATTCTCTAATGTGAAATCCTCAAATTTGAAGCCAAAAATATCTTTTATCTTTGGGTTGATTCTCATGGTGGGCAATGGTCTTGGTGTGCGTGTCAGTTGCAACTTCACCTGTTCGATGAGGTTGTTGTAGATGTGTACGTCTCCGAAAGTATGGACGAAGTCGCCGGGTTGTAAGCCGCACACCTGCGCCATCATCATGGTAAGGAGGGCGTAGGAGGCGATGTTGAACGGCACGCCGAGAAACACGTCCGCGCTGCGTTGGTAAAGCTGGCACGACAGTCGTCCGTCGGCTACATAAAACTGGAAGAAGCAGTGGCAGGGTGGGAGTGCCGCCTTGCCAGCGGCCACGTTTGCGGCGAAATCCTTTTCGTGCTCATCGGGTAAGACGCTTGGATTCCAAGCGGTTACGATGTGCCGACGGCTGTTCGGGTTTTCCTTGATGCTTCTTACTACATCGGCAATTTGGTCAATGCCCTCGTCGTTCCAATTGCGCCATTGGGCACCATAAACGGGGCCGAGGTCGCCGTTGGCATCAGCCCATTCGTCCCAAATGCTGACTTTGTGGTCGTGCAGGTACTGGATGTTGGTGTCGCCTTTCAGCAGCCATAATAGTTCATAAATGATGGACTTCAGATGCACCTTTTTCGTCGTGACCAAAGGGAACCCTTCCGAAAGGTCAAACCGCATCTGGTAGCCGAACACGCTGATGGTGCCTGTTCCCGTGCGGTCGCCTTTCTGATGGCCGTGGTCCAAAATATACTGTAATAAATCTAAATATTGCTTCATCTTTGGGTAATTTCGTGCTGCAAAAATAGTTGAATTTCTTGAAAAATTGTAGGTTTTGAAAAAATGTGTACTTTTGCAAAAACAATCTGTACGATGGATACCCAGTTGATACAAACCATGCAAGCCTATTTTGCCACTCAACCTGTGCTGAAAGCGTGGCTGTTTGGCTCGTATGCGAGGGGTGAACAAACGCCAGAAAGCGATGTGGATGTTTTGGTTGTCTTCGACCAAGAGACAGGTAAGGGCGTGAGTTTACTCAAGCATATTGGTATTGCCTTGGGCTTGGAGGATTTGTTGGGCAAGAAAGTGGATTTGATAACGGAAGGCAGCTTGCTGCCTTTTGCCCGAGAGACGGCGGAAAAAGACAAAGTATTGATTTATGAGAGAGCCGGTTAAAGATAAGGGAAGACTTCAACACATCCTTGAGTGCATCGCCAACATCAATGAATTTGCAGAAGGCAAATCTTTTGAACAAATCGAAGAATTGGGCTTTATTGACGAGCTTCTATAGGATGAATAGCATATACTTCCGAGATTGAACTAATGCAAAACAAATAAACCCTGCCAATAGTTAAAGCTATCAGCAGGGTTTTCCATTTGTTTTTCAGTAAGTTATTGCTTCTCTGGAACGTGCTTGTACTTAAACAAAACCGCAAACAAAATGCCCACCACCAAGGCGAAAGCAGCAAACACATACCATGCCGTTGACCAGCCGCCCATTACATTGAAGTTCGGGTCGGCGGCGGCAGGGTGGAACACAAAGCGGTTCACCACGGCTTGGGCACAAAGCGAGCCGATGGTGGCTCCGAGGCCGTTGGTCATCATCATGAACACGCCTTGCGCGCTACTGCGGATGCTCACGTCGGTGTTTTGGTCGACGAAAAGCGAGCCACTGATGTTGAAGAAGTCAAATGCCACACCGTAAACAATCATGGAGAGAATCAGCAGCACGAGGCCGAAGCCCGTTGGACTGCCCGCGCCGAGGAAGAAGAAGCGCAAGGCCCATGCCACAAAAGCGATGAGCATCACCTTCTTGATACCGAACTTCTTCAGGAAGAAGGGGATTAGTAAAATGCACAAGGTTTCAGATACTTGCGAAATGGACGACAGGAACACGTTGTTCTTCACCGCGAAGGCATTGGCATATTGCGGGTCGGCACCGAATGCGTCAAGGAATGGGGTGGCGAAGCCGTTGGTCACTTGCAGGCACATACCCAAGAGGAACGAGAAGATGAAGAAAACGCACATCTTCGAATCCTTGAACAGCGAGAAGGCGCGTAGCCCGAAAGTATCGACGAAGGATTTGCTTTCCACGTTCTTGTTGACGGGGCAATTCGGCAGCGTGAACGAGTAAACGGCCAAAATGAGACCCCAAGCGGCGGAGACGAACAGTTGCTGGTAACCGTCCTTGAAGCCCGTAAAATTCACAATCCACATGGAAAGGATGAAACCGATGGTGCCGAAAACACGGATGGGCGGGAAGGCCTTCACGGTGTCCAATCCTGCTTGGTTCAAGGCGTTGTAAGACACGGAGTTGCCCAAGGCAATGGTCGGCATGAAGAAAGCCACGCTGAGTGCATAGAACGGGAATAGTTGACCAAAGCTGATGGCGCTGCCATATTTCATGCCCATGTAACCGGCTAACGCCATGAAGACGGCGGCGAGGAAATGACAGATGCCGAGAAGCTTTTGCGCCGGAATCCAGCGGTCGGCGACGATGCCCATCAGTGCAGGCATGAACAGGGAAACGATGCCCTGGATGGCGAAAAATTTCCCGATGTTGGCACCCATTCCCACGCGTCCGAGATAGATACCCAACGAACAGAGATAAGCTCCCCACACCGCAAAGATGAGGAAGTTCATCACAATTAAACGAAACTTGATTGCTTTCATATTTGTAGATTTAATGATTTGATATTCAAAGATTCAAAGATTCAAAATTCAAAGATTCAAAGATTCAAAGATTCAAAGATTCAAAATTCAAAGATTCAAAGATTTAAAATTTAAAAAAGGAACCTGTTTTCTATGTAGCTCTTATATTTCATTTTCTACTGTTTATCTCGTCCCTTATTTGTGCAGCTTTGGCGTAGTCTTCATCATCGATGGCCTCTTGCAGCAGGTCTTCCAACTCGCTGAGGGTGAGCAGATCTAAATCGGGTTCGTCTTGCACCTTATTAATAGTACTACTTTGATCAGGCGTTTCGTCCTCTTCCATGTCGTCCATGATGATGCCAGCCTCCTGCATGACGTTCTCGTAGGCGTAAATCTCGCAACCGAGGCGCACGGCGAGGGCGATGGCATCGGAGGGGCGCGCGTCAATCAGTACCATTTCGTTGCCTTGCTGACAGACCAGCATGGCATAGAATACGCCGTCGCGGAAACGATTGATGACCACTTCCAATATCTTCACGTTGAAGGTGTTGGCGAATTTCAAAAGCAAGTCATGGGTGAGGGGACGGCTGTTCTGCTGCCGCTCAATGCCTACGGCGATGGCTTGTGCCTCATTGCTGCCAATGACGATGGGCAGGCGGCGACGCGAGTTTTTGTCTCCCAAAATCAAGACGTAGGCACCCGTCGGGGATTCGCTGTACGTCAAGCCGATGATTTCCAATCTGACCTTGTCCATTTTTGTCCGTTTTTCAAAAGTAAAAAAGGTCTTGTGGATCTAAAAAACTGATTATGAAGCCTCTATTTTGCGACAAAACCTTCTTCCTTCAATCGTCAAAAGTAGGGACTTTTTCTGAAATTGGCAAAAAAAGTTGCGTTGGAGCAAAAAACAGAGAAAAAAGTTTTCATTTCAAAGTGATTTGTTCTTATTTTTGTCCCCTCAAACTACTTGTTTTTGACAACAATTCAAGTTTAACTAAATTATAATCCTATGAGTAACAGTATTGTTTACATCGTGTTGGTAGCCTCAATTCTGGCACTAACATTCGCTTTCATCTTCTACAAACAGATGATGAAGGAAGACGAAGGTACGGACTTGATGAAGAAAATCGCTGCACATGTCCGTAAAGGAGCTATGGCTTACCTGAAACAGCAGTACAAGGTGGTGATCATTGTGTTCATTATCTTGGCGGCCATTTTCGGTATCATGGCTTATTTTAAATTACAGAACGGTGTCGTGTGGTTTGCATTCCTCACGGGCGGTTTCTTCTCGGGCTTGGCAGGCTTTTTCGGCATGAAGACGGCTACCTACGCTTCGGCACGTACAGCCAATTCGGCTCGTAAGTCTTTGAACAGCGGCTTGAAAGTGGCTTTCCGTTCGGGTGCTGTCATGGGTCTCGTCGTGGTGGGCCTTGCCCTCTTGGACGTTTCCGTGTGGTTCCTTGTGCTGAATGGCACAGGTTTGCTCGCAGCCGTTGGAGCTGACAACGACTTGATTACCATCACCACTACCATGCTGACCTTCGGCATGGGTGCTTCTACTCAGGCCCTGTTTGCCCGTGTGGGTGGCGGCATCTACACTAAGGCTGCTGACGTCGGTGCTGACCTTGTCGGTAAGACCGAGTACAACATCCCTGAAGACGACCCGCGTAACCCCGCTACTATCGCCGATAACGTTGGTGACAATGTCGGTGACGTGGCTGGTATGGGTGCCGACCTTTATGAGTCCTACGCAGGCTCCATCCTGGCTACCATGGCTTTGGGCGCTTCAGCTTTCGCCACCGCAGCTACGCAGAGTGCTGCTGGTGCTGAGATGCAGATGAAAGCCGTGTTTGCTCCCATGCTGATTGCCGCTGTGGGCGTGCTCCTCTCATTGATTGGTATCTTCTTGGTGCGCACCAAAGAGGATGCTGGCATGAAGCAACTTCTTGGTGCTTTGAGCCGTGGTACAAACACTGCTGCTGTCTTGATTGCCGTTGCGACTTTCGGCATCATGTATTTCCTGTTTGGAAAAGAAACCGGAGAGTATGCCAACATGTGGTGGCAAACTTCACTTTCGGTGGTGGTCGGTTTGTTAGCTGGTGTCATTATCGGCAAATCTACCGAGTATTATACCTCGCAGAGTTACAAGCCTACACAGAAGGTGGCTGAGAGTTCCAAGACGGGCCCCGCTACTGTTATTATCTCTGGCTTGGGTCTTGGTATGCTATCAACCGCTATTCCGGTTGTTACTGTTGGCGTGGCCATCGTTTTGGCTTACCTTTGCGCCAATGGTTTCCATATTGCTTTTACACCAGAAAATTTGTCACACGGCCTTTATGGTATCGGTATCGCCGCTGTGGGTATGCTTTCCACTTTGGGTATCACCTTGGCTACCGACGCTTACGGTCCCATCGCCGATAATGCCGGTGGTAACGCCGAAATGAGTGGCCTTGAACCTGAAGTGCGTAAGCGCACCGATGCTCTTGATGCTCTCGGCAACACCACTGCTGCTACTGGTAAGGGCTTTGCTATCGGTTCCGCTGCTTTGACAGCTTTGGCATTGTTGGCCTCATACGTTGAAGAAATCAAGATCGCTCTTATTCGTGTGGGTCAAGCCTTGCCGAATGGCGTGGAAGCCGCCAAAGCCTCTTTGGTTGACTTCATGAACGCTTACAATGTCAACTTGATGAACCCCATCGTTCTCGTCGGTATCTTCATCGGTGCCATGATGGCCTTCGTGTTCTGCGGCATGACGATGAACGCCGTGGGTCGTGCGGCCCAGAAAATGGTGGAGGAAGTCCGCCGTCAGTTCAGCACCATCAAGGGCATCCTTGAAGGCAAAGCCGAACCCGACTACGAGCGTTGCGTGGCCATCTCCACGAAGGGCGCACAACACGAGATGCTGGTGCCTTCCATTCTCGCCATCCTCGTCCCGATTCTGACAGGTGTCATTTTGGGTGTTCCTGGTGTGCTTGGTCTGCTCATCGGCGGCCTCAGCACGGGCTTCGTCTTGGCTGTGTTCATGGCCAACTCGGGCGGTGCTTGGGACAATGCCAAGAAATACGTCGAGGAAGGTAACTTCGGTGGTAAAGGCTCTGACAACCACAAGGCTACCGTCGTTGGCGACACCGTCGGTGACCCGTTCAAGGATACGTCAGGACCTTCGCTGAACATCCTCATCAAGCTGATGAGCATGGTGAGCATCGTGATGGCTGGTTTGACGGTCACTTGTCACTTGCTGTAAACATCGGATTATGAACGAGAAAGGCGACCGAAAGGCCGCCTTTCTTCATTTTGTATACGCTACACTCCAGGCATATCCTTTCTCCCGATTGACCTGTGTTTCAATTCGATAGCCTTCGCCATCCAAGATATGGTGCAGGTCGTCAATAATGCCCGTGCCGCGCAGTTTTACGACGGCTTCTTTTTTGGTCCAATACTGGGTAAAAGTTTCAACGGGGTCGCTGGAAGCGCAAATCCATTCGGCTTCAGCGGGGTTCATTGTTTTGCGGACGAGAGCGAGATTGCTCCTGCGGTAACTCTCGATGTCGATGCCGACAGGGGAGGAGTCCACCACCACGGCGATGCCGTTTTTGCAATGGCTTAGGTTGAAATGCACCTTGGGATACTTGGTCAAGAAAGGCTTGCCATGCTCGTTATAGTCCATTTTCAAATCGTTGATTCCCAAAGGTTTCAGAAGTTCATGAAGCATCAGCCACGATTTCAGGCAGGCAAATTGCCCAAATTGATGTTTATAGCGCAAAGCTTCTTCGCGGCGCTGTTCGTCCACAAAAGGCAGCATCCGTTGCACCTCGGCTTCGGTCACTTGGGTCATATCGTCGAAAATGGATAGCATGGTTTCACGAAATCGGGCGCAAAAATAGTTTTTTCATTTGTTTTTCGTTGATAAAACAGCGGCTTTTGTTCAAAAAAAATCCACTCCTTTTGATAAAAAATTGTTTTTATTGAAATAATGCCGTATTTTCGCACCGATTTTTCGATAGTATGGAAAAGAACACAAACAAAGGGAAAACGGTCCAGGCTTACCCTGATATTCCGCCCCGCACGTTCGACCTACTGCCGCGATTCGTGGAGAAATACGGCAAAAAACGGTTGATGTTCGCCTGCAAGGTAGACGGGAAGTGGAAGAAATTCATCGGACGCGACTTCGTGAAGATGACCGACACCATCAGTCAGGGGTTGATGGGCTTGGGCGTTTCCAAAGGCGACCGTGTGGCGGTGATTTCCAACAATTGTCCGCAATGGAACATGGTGGATTTCGCTGTGCAGCAGATTGGCGCTATTTTGGTGCCCATCTATCCCACGGTGCGCCAAAGCGATTTTGAATATATCCTGAACCATGCTGAGCCTAAGGTGGTTTTCGTCGAAGGCTCGTTGCTACACAAGAAGATAGAGAAGATTCTGGCGGCCATGCCCATGCGCCCCAAAGAGTTCGTTTTCAATCCAGTGGAAGGTCAATTGACGCTCCGCGGACTGATGGTTTCGGTGAAGGTCGACAAGAAATCCCTCGCTGCGTTGCAGTCGCGCAAGGAGTCGGTTTCCACCCATGATGTGGCCACCATCATCTATACTTCAGGCACCCTCGGCACCCCCAAAGGCGTGATGCTGACGCATTTCAACCTGATGAGTTGTGTGGCCTATTACGGCCCGCATTATCCCGTTCCGAGTTCGCAAAAAGTGGTGAGTTTCCTGCCTTTATCGCACATTTACGAGCGTTCGGTGTTGTTTACGCACCTGTATCTCGGCAACGCGACCTATTATGTGGAGAACTTTGGTACCATCATGCGCGACATCGCCGACGTGAAGCCAGAACATTTCACCACTGTGCCGCGTGTCATTGAGAAGGTGTATAATGGCATCGTGCGCAAAGGCGACAAGATGAAGGGCGTGAAAAAGCGCATTTTCTATTGGGCTTTCCAGTTGGCTGAGCGCTATGATGAGACAGGAAAGAAAAACAATAGAGCCTATCGCTTCAAGTTGTATTTGGCTAACAAGTTGGTTTTCAAGGACGTAAGAAAGGCTTTTGGTGGGCGTTTGGAGTTTATCATTTCTGGTGGTGCCAGTTTGCAACCGCGTTTGGTGCGCCTATTTGCTGCCATGAACATCCCGATTATCGAAGGCTATGGCCTGACGGAAACTTCGCCAGTGATTTGCACCAACAGCTTAGCTTTGGGCATCATCAAGGCGGGAACGGTCGGTGTGCCTTGTGGGAGCGTCGACATCAAAATCGATCCCGAGTCGGGCGAGATTCTGGTAAAAGGCTCTCCAGTGATGAAGGGCTACTACAAAGATCCCGAGCAGACCAAGATTGCCATTGACGAGAACGGCTATTTCCATACAGGCGACATCGGCGAGTTCGACGAAGATGGCCTGCTAAAAATCACGGGTCGCATGAAGGAAATTTTCAAAGACTCGATGGGCAAGTACATCTCACCCGCGCTGATTGAGAACAAGTTTGCCGAATCCAAATGGTTCAGCGGAATTATGGTAGTCGGTGAGAACCAGAAGTTTGCCGCAGCACTCATTGTGCCGAATTTTGAGCACCTGAAGACTTGGTGTGAGGAAAACCACATCGCCTACACTTCGAATGCCGAAATCATTAGGAACAAGGCCGTGATCGACCGCTACCGCAAGGAAGTGGATGCATATAACAAGTATTTCGGTGATTATGAGAAGATTAAGCGTTTTGAGCTGCTTGACCACGAATGGACTATCGAAGACGGCGAAATCACTCCCAGCCTGAAAATCCGCCGAAAAATCATTGCAGAACGTTACAAGGATTTGATTGAAGGAATGTTTGCAGAATAAAAACAAAAGTGACTTCCATTGAGGTCACTTTTTTTGTATCTTTGCAGCAAACATTATTTTATGGAATCCTTACCAGCAATATTCTCTGACCTTGCTCTAATACTCGTCACGGCAGGCGTTACAACGGTGATTTTCAAATGGCTGAAACAGCCCTTAGTTTTGGGCTATATCATAGCGGGACTGCTCATTGGGCCTTATTTTCCGTGGTTTCCGGTCATCAACGACCACGAAAGCGTCGAGATTTGGAGCGAAATTGGAATGGTGTTCCTCCTGTTCGCCATCGGCTTGGAGTTTAGTTTCAAGAAGCTGAAGAAACAGGCTGGCACTGTTGGAATTACCGCGCTGACGGAACTAGTCTCGATGTGCATCATCGGCTTTTTCCTCGGCAAGCTGATGGGCTGGTCGCAGATGGACAGCATCTTCCTCGGTGCTATGCTTTCGATGTCGTCGACCACGATTATCGCAAAAGCCTTTGACGATTTGAAACTGAAAAGCGAGAAGTTCACTGGTAGCGTCATTGGCGTTTTGGTGGTCGAAGACTTGGCCGCCATCCTTATGATGGTGATTCTTTCCACCTTGGCGGTTAGCACGACTTTGAACGGCACCGAATTGCTATTCAGTGTCTTGCGCCTCGTTTTCTTCCTTTTGGTGTGGTATGTCGGCGGCGTGTTTCTCATCCCGACCGTCCTGAAATGGTCTCGCAAGTTTATGTCGGAAGAAACCCTGACAGTGTTTGCCGTGGGTCTTTGCTTCTTTATGGTTTGGTTGGCCAACAAAGCGGGTTTCTCGTCGGCTTTGGGTGCGTTCATTATGGGCAGTATCTTGGCCGAAACGCTTGAAGCTGAGATGATTCACAAACTGACGACACCCATCAAGAACCTATTTGGCGCGGTGTTTTTCGTGTCGGTGGGTATGATGGTCAATCCGGCTATTTTAGTGCAGTATTGGTGGCAAATTTTACTCATCACGTTGGTCGTGGTAGTATTTAAATCGCTGAGTTCGGGAGTGGGAATGTTGCTTTCGCGCGACAACCTCCACAACGCCGTGCGTGCTGGATTGTGCTTCGGGCAAATTGGCGAGTTCTCGTTCATCATCGCCACGGTGGGTATGAGTTTCGGAGTCATTGACGACTTCCTTTATCCCATCATCGTTTCGGTGTCCATCATCACAACTTTCCTCACACCTTATTTAATAAATGGCGGCGAACCGCTCTACAATTGGATTAACCGAAAAGTGCCCGAGAGCTGGACGCAGTTTTTCACCAGCAAAGAGAAGAATCTGAAAGTGAAACGCGGCAACCAACTGACTATGAAGGATTTCGTTGTCGGTCGGGTGAAGAGTGCCGTACTCTATTCGGCCATCCTTTTGGCTTTGATGCTCATCGTGTTCTCTCTTCTTGAACCTGTTTTGGGCAAGGTTTCGCAGCCCTATTCGGGATTGATCGTTTTGGCAGTTTCGCTGCTAATCCTTTCACCGTTCATCTGGGCACTTGCCTTCAAGCGCGACTTTGACGAGGAGACCGAAAAGATGGTCAAGAAAAACAAAATGAATAACCGCATGGTCAGGATTTTGTTTGCCTTGGGTTTTGTTATCGCATGGGGGTTCACGGCGCGTGTTTTCCAGCATAGCCTTAACAATGGTTTTTGGAGCGCGATTAACATTCAGATGGACGACTTCGTCATAGCCATTGTCGCTTCCTTGGCTTATCTCCTCATAATGAGGGGAATAAGTCCCGTGATGCACTGGTATGAGCGCATCGAGAAACGTTTTTTGGACAATATGAACAACCGTCAGACGCTGCAATCGTTTGTGGTGCCTGAGATTTTGCAGGAAAACTTCGTTTTGGAGAAAATGACGCTGAGTGCCAAGAGCATATATGCCGGCAAACGCATTCGCGAGACCGACTTTCACGACGTTTACGATGCCAGCGTGGTGAGCGTCGACCGTGCCGATGAGGTCATCGATCTGCCGAGGCGCGACTTTATGCTGTTCCCGATGGATGAAATCACGCTGCTTGGCACTGAGGAACAGTTGGCCAAGGTGCGTTCACGCATTGAGGTGGAGGACGAAGTGCTCGTCAAGGAACGCCCCGAAAGTGATGTAGACATTTATTGTTCGGTGGTGACCAAAGGCGACCGCTATGAGGGTGTGACCTTGCACGACTCCGACCTGCGCAATCGCTTCAATGTCTTTGTGATAGCCGTGGAGCGCGGCGACGATTTTATCCTCAATCCCGAATCCTCCATCACCTTCCTAGATGGCGACAAGGTGTGGTTCGTTGGCTCCGAAAGCCACGCCAAGGAATTGCTCAATAGCGCCAAACAACCCGTCACTGATGAAAATCATTAAACTCTAAACTCTAAACTCTAAACTCAATTATAATGGAATCCCTACCCGCATTATTCTCCGACCTTGCCTTAATACTCGTCACAGCTGGTATTACCACGGTGATTTTCAAATGGTTGAAGCAGCCCGTTGTGTTGGGCTACATTATTGCAGGTTTCCTCATCGGGCCGAATTTTGAATGGTTTCCCGTCATCCGCGACCACACGAGTGTAGAAACTTGGAGCGAAATCGGCATGGTGTTCATGCTGTTTGGTATCGGTTTGGAGTTCAGTTTCAAGAAATTGAAAAAAGTGGGCGGCACGGTCGGAATCACTGCGCTCACGGAATTGGTCACTATGTGTGTGGTCGGTTTCCTGCTCGGCAAAGCTTTGGGCTGGACACAGATGGACAGTATTTTCCTCGGCGCCATGCTCTCAATTTCGTCGACGACAATCATTGCCAAAGCCTTCGACGACATGAAGTTGCATCGTGAGAAGTTCAGCGGCAATGTTATTGGCGAATTGGTGGTGGAAGATCTTGAGGCTGTCCTGCTGATGGTCATTCTCTCGACCTTGGCGGTAAGCAAGACCTTCGATGGTATGCAGTTGGTTTCCAGTATGTTGAAACTTGGATTCTTCCTTTTGGTGTGGTTCGTCGGCGGCATTTTCATTGTCCCAACGGTGCTGAAATGGGCAAGAAAGTTCATGTCGGAGGAAACACTGACGGTCTTTTCGGTCGGTTTGTGCTTCATGATGGTGGTGCTGGCTAATTTGGCGGGGTTTTCGTCGGCTTTGGGTGCCTTCATCATGGGTTCTATCTTAGCGGAAACCCTTGAGGCTGAGATGATTCATAAGCTCACGACACCGATTAAAAACTTGTTTGGTGCCATTTTCTTTGTGTCGGTGGGTATGATGGTTGACCCGCAGATTTTAGTCGATTATTGGTGGCAGATTTTGGTGGTGACAATTATATTGCTTATTTTCAAGCCTTTGAGCAATGTCGTTGGTCGGTTGATTGCTGGTTTGGGCTTGAAACAGGCCATGCAAGGTGGTTTCTGTTTCAGCCAAATCGGGGAGTTTTCGTTCATCATCGCCACGCTCGGCTTGAGTTATGGTGTTATTGATGATTTCTTGTATCCCATCATCGTTTCGGTGTCCATCATTACCACTTTTCTCACGCCATACGCCATCAAAGCCGCTGTGCCATGTTACCATTGGGTGACGCAACACTTTCCCAAAAGTTGGATTAACCGTTTGGAAAACAATGATTCAGGCATCAAAGTGAAGAGTGGGAAGAAGGTCAATATGGGGAGTTTTCTCGCGCGGCAGTTCAAGAATATTGTCATCTATTTGGCTATCATCATTGCTGTGGTGCTCATCGGTTTCTTCATTGGCTCGTTCATCATGAAATATATGCCGCGGCCTTGGGGACCAGCCATCAGTACTGCGGTGGTTCTTGTGTTGGTTTCGCCCTTCCTTTGGGCGATGGGCTTCAAGCACACTTTGCTCGCTACGACCCATAAATTAATGGAAGTCAATAGGTTCAACAAGTCGCTGATACGTTTTGTATTTATTTTGCGTTTCGTAATCGTGGCCGTTATTGCATATAGCGTTATCCAACACTTCTTGAACGTATTGTTTTGGGAAAGACTGAACATTGGTTCGCCGCTGTTCCATTGGATTAACATTGGTTTTGCGTTGATCTACACCGTTTTGTTGCGTGTATTGGGGCCAGCGATGAAGTTCTACAAGCATATTGAGGAACGTTTCATGGACAATCTCAACAAACGACAGTCGATGCAGGTGTTTACTATCCCTGAGATTTTGCAGGAGAACTGTCACCTTCAGAAGATGACATTAAGCCCCGATAGCGTCTATGCCGGTCAGCTCATCAAGGAGACCGATTTCCGTGACAATTACAACGTGAGTGTGGTAAGCGTGGAGCGTGGCCAGCAGGTTTTTGAGCTGCCAAAGTCTGATTTTCAATTATTTCCGTATGACAAGATTACCTTTGTCGGGCATGAGGATCATTTGCGGTTGTTGTTGCCGAGAATCGAGGTTCTTAGTGACCAACTGATTCAGGAACATGAAGATAGCGAGGTGGATATGTATAAGGTGGAAGTGAAACCCAATAGTCCTTTCGTAGGGGTCGCCTTGATGGATTCCGGCTTGGCCGACAAGTACGAAACGATGGTGATTGCCATTGAGCGCGATGGACAATTCATCTTGAATCCTTCGGCGCGAATTACCTTTCAACCTGCAGATTTGGTGTGGTTTGTGGCGCAAAAGGATAGGGCAGAGGCTTTAATGAGAGTCTAGAATTTCCAAATCGCTTCCACTTTCAAGTCTGTTTTGTGTTTGCCTTCAATCAATGTCAGGCCGTTGCTGATTTCGTCTCGATCATTGTAGATGATGCTACCGATACGGGCATAGAGTGTCAAGCTGTTGAACGGCTTCCATTTTCCCAAGAGATAAACGCGCATTCCTTTGCCGTAAAGTGCTGGAACTGAGAACGAATAAAGCACGTCGTTTTCGTAGGCGTACACACGCGAGTCGTAATCCTTGGTGTCGAAAAGGGCATAACGGAACGTAAGGCTAAAAGGCTTGTTTTCAGGCTTGTAGGAAACGTCTTGACAAATGAAAAAGCCTTGACTGTTGCTGCCGTCATCGTTGTGGTAATGGGCATATTCAGCTTTGTTGCTGAATACAAGGCCATTGGCAAAGCCGTAATTGATGTTGAACCGTACGGAATTTTTGTTGTAGAAAATGGGGTAGTGGCTGAACACCAACCCGTCGGTCGAATTTTTCATCTTGGTTTTCGAACGGATTTGCAAGTAGGCGTTGGTGCGGCGATTGAAGCTGTGACTAAGGCGCAAATAATAGTCGTGGCCCCAACTGGGTGCATAGGCTTGCGAGGTGAGCCATGTGAAGCGAAAATGGTCGGCGTATGCTAAAAGGTTCCAATACGGCGCGGGTGCGACCTCCACACCAAGATAAACACCCCGTTGTCCTTGATTGCGGCTGCCTTCGCAAAAGGCATTGGAAAACAGGTTTTGATAGGCCTTGCCGTAATCGTGGTAAAAGATAGTAAAGTTCAGATAACCAGTGGGTTTTACGGTCATCCCAAGCAAGCCAGCAAAACGTGAAAGAGCCGTAGCGCCTGTCGAAGTGCTCAACAATGTTGTGCTGTCCGTATTAAAACTCATCGCGCCTTCGCCAAAGAACGCAAACTTACCTTTAACATACTTGAAATCAATGCCTTGGTTGGTGAGTTGAGTGCCTTGGAAATAGAATTGGTTGTAGTTCGATGGGGACAACTGCAACTTAGCACTGAGCCAGGTGTGGTGTAGCGTGTAGCCCACCTCGAAATGCGAAACGGCATAAGCCAAATGTCCGCCCACAACTTGTTGCCGTATGGCATGTCGGTCAAGCAACTCGCCAATAGTGCGGTGATATCCAGTCTCTTGCAAGCTGCTGACGTATTCTGCAGCTTCAAGGGTGTCTGTTTCGGTGATGTTGGCGTCAATCTTGCGGTTGGAGTAGAAAACGGTGCCTCGAAACGGTCCGCCGCCAAGGGTGACGGCTGTGCCACGCATGAAGGAATACTCTGAGGCTGAGGATTTTGGCGTGATGCCACGACCTTGTTTCATCACGCTGCTGCCTGTCTCAATTTTGCCAAAGTTCATGCCAGTCCACATTGTAAGACCCTGACCGAAAGACAATTGATAGTCACCCAAAACGGCAGCCTTCACGATACCGAGGTCTTTGGCATAAAGGTGAAAACCGATAAAATCGAAGCCACGATGGTACTTGTCGCCCAACAGCGCTTTAATCGTATCACTCACATGGTCAGTGAAAAACATCTCGCCAGGGTCTTTCTCCAGCACGAACCCTGCACGAATCCTGTTCCTATAATTATAGGTGTATTTCAGTTGGTAGCGTTGCGGACTACCCAAAAAACGCGAGTTGGGTTTGGCCAATAATGCAGAGTCGCTGATGGGGTCGTAACCTTGTTGATGCTCAAGGATTTGCTCGTAACGTCCTACCACTTGATGTTTGCCGTAACGCGCCATTTTGCTGAGCGTAATCTTGTCGCGGCTGTTATCCTTCCCGATTTGGACGATGGGCGCGATGATGGCTAAAGTCTGCTCGTCGAAGCCTTCCACCATCTCCAACTCCTCAAGAAACAGAAAATCACCGTAATAGCGACGGTATTTTTGTAGTTCCTCGTATTGGAAAACATTGATAAGACGCAGTTCCAAAAGTTTAATGATGTCGTCGCTGTTAAGGTTGACGGGATTCTCGACAAAATAGATGTATTGCTCCAAAAGTTCCTCATAGTCTAAATCTTCTTCGCTGTCTTCAGCCAAACGTTCCACTTGCTCAATGAGCAGTTCGTTCAAGGCGTCAGTGCTGAGTGTGTCGATGACAGTTTGCGCCTTTGCGAAGAAGCAGAGACTTAGGGCTACTATGGTGAGAATCAGTCGTTTCATGCTCTTTTCCCAATGCTGAAAATCATGCCAATTTGGACGGAGGCACCGAGTATTTGGTGCAGTTGTGCTGCCACATCGATTCGCGCGAAACGGATTTCGTAGCCGAGGCCGAAGGAGAGTAAGCCGGGGTTGGTCTGTGCACCAGCACGGAGGTAGAAGTTTTTCAAAACCTCGTATTCCAAGCCGCCGCGCAAGCTAACGCCTTCATGGTCAGTGTTTTTCTCAACTTCGCACAGCCCGACAAAGTCTTTTGTAAATTGATAGGCCGCGCCGAAACGAAACACGATGGGCAGTTTTTCTTGGTTGATGCTTTGCTCCAACTTGAAACTGACAGGATTGAAAATGTAGGTTCCAAGTCTCAGTTTTTCAGTGACTTGCGATTGTATGCCCAATTCAAAGGTGATAGCACTTTGGCGTCCATATTCGTTGCCGAGGCTAATTAGCAAGTAGTCCAACTGAAGCCCGATTTGCAGGTAAGGGCCAAAGGCTTTTGCATAAGCCAAACCAAACTTGTTCTCGCTATATTTTGAGGAACCAAACTGGTTGAAACTCAGTCCTAAGCATCCGAATTTGGTAGGTGCGGCCAAAGCTGCGCTTTTGTAAGCCGTCTCGGGTAAAAGCCAACGATTTTCGTAGTACAGGCCGAGGCTGAGCTTGTCCAAATACGCCATGCCAGCGGGATTGTTTTGCATGGCCCAAAGTCCGCGCGAGGCCACTGAACAGCCGCCCATCGCCGCCGCACGTCCGCCGATGGGGTTGACGAAATCATGTGCGAATAGGCTGAAAGTCAGTGTGATAAAAACTATTAAGAGTAGTGGTTTTTTCATGGAATAGATTTTAATGCTGCAAATGTAGCGGAGATTTCCATAAATTCAAAATTATTGGCCTGAAAAGCCAAAAAATTCCTATTTTCGCAAGCTAAATCAAATACAATGTCTTACGTACTCATTGCAGCGGCCATCATTTTGATGCTCATCGGCTTGGTGGGTGCTATCGTGCCAGGCATCGCCGGACCGCCGTTCAGTTTCATGGGATTGTTGGTTGTCTCTTTTGTCAAAGGAATAGATTACCCAACTGATTTCCTGGTGATTATGGGTGTGATTGCTGCTGTCGTCTTTGCTCTGGATTACATAGTTCCCGCATGGGGGACGAAGCAATTAGGTGGCACCAAAGCGGGTGTCCGAGGTAGCACCATTGGCTTAGTTTTGGGTCTGTTGATCACGTTTGTGTTCCCCATCGGCTTCATTGCGGTCCTATTGGGGCCGTTTGTCGGGGCATACATTGGCGAGAAATCGGCCGGCACCGATGACCACAAGGCTTGGAAGGCGGCTTTTGGCTCCTTTGTCGGTTTTTTGATCGGGACGGGACTGAAAGTGATTTACGCCTGCGTTTGTATCTATTTCATTGTTAAGCCATTGTTGATTCTTGTCTTCAAATGACCATTTGAACCCAAACAAAAATATTTCTATTCTGCAGTCATCAAACCTTTTCTTAGTATCTTTGCGGCCAAAGCATTCTGCTATGCAAACAAAAGACACAAAATCCCAATTTCACGCGGTGTTGGCGCAATGCCGCAAGTTGTTTGTCGACAAGATGAAAGACTACGGTCCAGCTTGGCGCATTTTGCGTACACCTTCAATAACGGATCAGATTTTTATCAAGGTAAAGAGAATCAGGACTTTACAGACGACCGATGAGCGTCTTGTGGATGAGGGCATTGAGCCGGAGTTCATTGGAATCGTCAACTATGCGGCCATGGGCATCATACAGTTGCAACTCGGTGTAGTCGATCAACCAGACTTGACAACTGAAGAGGCGACGGCTCTATACGATAAGGTCACCAACGAGGCTTACGAGCTGATGACGCGTAAGAACCACGACTACGATGAGGCATGGCGCGACATGCGTGTCAGTTCCATCACCGACCTGATTATGAGTAAAGTGTTGCGTACCAAGTCTATTGAGGACAACAATGGCAAAACCCTTGTGAGTGAGGGACTTGACGCGAATTATTATGATATGATCAACTACGCAGTGTTCGCGCTGATTTTGATGGGTGAGGAGGCATGAGATGAAACGGAGTCCTGCTCTTAGTTGGATCAGCATTGGCGTGGCTTTGGCGTCAGCAGTTGGGATTTATTTTATACCAGGCTTTACCTTATGGTTTCTTGCTATACTTTTGATTAACTTGCTGATTCCTATTGTTTTTTATAGGAGGTATAGTAAGCTTGCGCTAACTGCTTGTCGTCTTTTGGTGGGTGCGTTGTTCATCTTTAGCAGTTTCACCAAAGGTGTTGATCCTTTGGGAACCAAGTACAAGATGCTCGACTATCTGTCTGTTTACGGCATGACTTGGCTCAACGACGTGGCCATGATTCTTGCCGTCCTAATGATTTTGGCGGAGTTTTTAGTCGGTATTTGCTTGATGACCAATGTTTTTCCGCGTTTGGCGGTATTGGGTGCCACCTTATTAATGCTGTTTTTCACCACAACGACGCTGTTTGACGCACTTTATGACCTTGTGCCTGACTGCGGCTGCTTCGGTTCTGCCATCAAGATGAGCAATTGGCAGACCTTCTACAAGAACATGGTCATTGATGCGGTGCTTATTCCGCTGATTTTGAACAATAAACAACTGAAGAATCGCCTTACTTGGCGCGGCCAATTCGTTATCGGCTGTGTTTATGCATTGGCGTTTTTGAGTTTCGAGATTTTCAATTACCGCCATTTGCCTGTCATTGACTTCATGAATTGGAAAGTGGGCAAGCAACTGAGCACAGAGTCCGAGGAACCGATCCGTATCTATCTGAAATACAGAAATAAGACGACTGGAGAAATCCAAGAATATCTTTCTCCTGACTATCCGTGGAACGACTCGGTTTGGATGAGCCAATGGGAGTTTGTGGACCAAAGGACGGAAGGTGGTGCCAATTACTTAGGTTTCAGTGCCTTGGATGAATTTGGCGACGATGCCACAGACATGATTCTTAGCACCGAAAACTTGCTTATGTTCACCTCGCACGATCTGACCAAAGTCACGGAGAAAGAATGGGATAAGATAAGAAACATCACTGATGCCGCTGAAAAGCATGGTTTTACGGTGGTTTGGACCGTGGCCGATACGCCAGAGTTGGTGGAACAATTGCGCGAAAAGCAGGGCTCCCTCAATGAAGTATATTACGGAGATGCATTGGAAATCAAGACGATAGTGCGTTTTAATCCTGGGTTGGTTTGGCTCGACAACGGTTTGGTGAAAGACAAATGGAGTGCCATCGATTTCCCGCAAGGGGAGCGGTTGCAAAAGCTTTTTGAACGATAATGGGCGCCTATATCATAAGGAAATTGCTGTACGGAATCGCGGTGCTGTGGGGCGTCGCGACGCTGGTGTTTTTCCTGTTCAACATTCTGCCTGGCGACCCCGCCCAGATGATGCTTGGTCAGCGTGCCGACGAAGCCTCAGTAAACGCCATCCGCGAAGAGTTGGGCCTCAATCAAAGCCTTGGGAAACAATATATTGACTATCTGAACGACCTTGTCCCGATTTCATTTTACGATGTCTCGCAAGGTGAACAGAAGCTAGAAAAAATCGGACATTATGCCAAAATTGCGACACTTGGAACGAGTGCCATCGTACTGAAAGCACCATATTTGCGCATGTCGTACCAAAGCAAGCGTCGCGTTTCCGATGTACTTGGCGAAGCCTTCCCCAACACCTTGCTTTTGGCGGCGGTTTCTATCTCCATTGCGATGGTTTTGGGCTTGGCCATCGGCATCCTGACTGCAGTGTTTAATACAAAGTTTCTCAATAAGTTAACCCTTTTTGTTACCACGATAGGTATGTCGTTGCCTTCGTTCTTTGCGGCCATTCTCATGGCATGGATTTTTGGCTTCTTGCTTGAACATGTCACGGGTTTGAGCATGACGGGTAGCCTCTACACCGTTGACGAATACGGTAGGGGAGAGTTCTTGAGTTTGCGTAACCTCATCTTGCCCGCTTTGACACTGGGAATGAGACCTTTGGCTGTAGTCACGGAATTGACGCGCACCTCGTTGTTGGAGGCTCTTTCGATGGATTATGTGCGCACGGCGCGCGCCAAGGGTTTGAAGCCGTTTCGTGTTATTTGCATCCACGCCCTGCGCAACGCCTTGAACCCTGTCGTGACGGCGGTTTCAGGCTGGTTCGCCTCGCTTTTGGCGGGCGCAGTTTTTGTGGAGTACGTTTTCGACTGGAAGGGTATCGGCGTAGTGGTGGTCGACGCGCTTGACAAGTATGACTTTCCTGTCATCATGGGCGCGGTGCTGCTCATTGCGGTCATGCTCATCATCGTCAATATCGTCGTGGACATCATCTATGGGTTCATCGACCCACGCGTAAGGATAACATGATTATGGAAAAAGTCGGGAAATATGAATTCATAGCCGAGCCGTTCCATTGTGATTTTTCTGGACGGATGTTTTTGGGACACCTTGGTAATCAAATGCTTAATGCGGCGGATTTCCATTCCACCGACCGAGGTTTTGGAATGAAGTACCTGATGAACATCCAGCGTTCATGGGTGCTGTCAAGGTTGGCCATCGAAATGATGGAAATGCCTGGGCAACACGAGTGTTTCACAGTGGAAACCTGGGTGGAAAGTGCGATGAAGTTCTTCACGAACCGTAATTTCTGTGTTTCTGGTAGCGATGGTCGTGTATATGGCTACGGTCGTTCCGTTTGGGCGATGATTGACACCGAGACGCGCCAGCCGACCGATATACAGAAAATCGACGACGGTGCCATCAACAATTGGATTGTGGCCGACAAGCCTTGCCCGATTGAGAGAGGTGGACGGGTAAAAATGTCGGAAAATGCTGATTTTGTGCGTGCTATCGACATCCTTTACAATGACATCGACATCAATGGGCACGTCAATTCGATGAAATACATTGAGCATGTGCTGGATTTATGGGATGTGGCTTGGTATCGCGAGCGACGCCTCAAACGCTTCGAAATCGCTTATGTGGCCGAGACGCACCAAGGCGATAAACTGAGTTTCTATCGTGAGCAAACCGCTGAAAATGAGTTTTGTGTTCGTCTCGTCAAGACGAAACAAACAAGTGGGATGGAGGCGGAAGTTTGCCGTTGCAAGGTGGTTTTTGGTTGAGGATTCAATGTTTTAGCCGCCCCCAATAGGAAGCGGCTCGCTTGTTGTTGCTTTACATCATTGCGAACGAAATGAAGCAATCCAGAGAATCAAAGTTTGTTGTCTGGATTGCTTCGTCTTACCTCCTCGCAATGCGCGATACGTGTTAGAGTTTCGGTCCAGCGGCTACCAAAGCCTTACCGGCCTCGTTGGTCGTGAACTTCTCGAAGTTCTTGATGAAGCGTGAGGAGAGGTCTTTGGCTTTCTCTTCCCATGCGTTCTTGTCGGCGTAGGTGTCGCGCGGGTCGAGGATGTTCGGGTCCACACCCGGCAATGCGGTCGGTACCTCGAAGTTGAAGTACGGGATCATCTTGGTCGGGGCCTTCTCGATGCTGCCGTCAAGTATGGCGTCGATGATTCCGCGCGTATCCTTAATGGAGATGCGCTTGCCCGTGCCGTTCCAGCCGGTGTTCACCAAGTATGCCTTGGCACCGCTCTTTTCCATGCGTTTCACCAGCTCTTCAGCGTATTTGGTCGGGTGCAGCTCAAGGAAGGCTTGACCGAAACAGGCACTAAAAGTAGGCGTAGGCTCGGTGATGCCGCGTTCGGTGCCGGCCAACTTGGCGGTGAAGCCGCTCAGGAAGTAGTACTTGCACTGTTCGGGGGTCAGGATGCTGACGGGAGGTAGCACGCCGAAGGCGTCGGCACTGAGGAAGATGACGTTCTTGGCGGCGGGACCAGCCGAGATGGGACGCACGTTCTTCACAATCTTCTCGATGTGTTCAATCGGATAGCTCACGCGGGTGTTCTCGGTCACGCTCTTGTCCTTGAAGTCAATCTTGCCGTTGGCATCGACGGTGACGTTCTCCAACAAGGCGTTACGCTTGATGGCGTTGTAAATGTCAGGTTCGCTTTCCTTGTCAAGGTTGATGACCTTGGCATAGCAGCCGCCTTCAAAGTTGAACACGCCTTCATCGTCCCAGCCGTGCTCGTCGTCGCCGATGAGCAGACGCTTCGGGTCGGTGGAGAGGGTGGTCTTGCCGGTGCCGCTCAAGCCGAAGAAGATGGCGGTGTTTTCGCCCTTCATGTCGGTGTTGGCGGAGCAGTGCATGGCGGCGATGCCTTGGAGTGGCAGATAATAGTTCATCATCGAGAACATGCCTTTTTTCATTTCGCCACCGTACCAAGTGTTCAGAATCACCTGTTCGCGGCTGCTGACGTTGAAGGCCACGCAGGTGTCGCTGTTCAGGCCGAGTTCCTTGTAGTTGTCGACCTTGGCTTTCGAGGCGGTGTAAACGGTGAAGTTGGGCTTGAAGTTGGCCAATTCCTCAGCCGTGGGCTTGATGAACATGTTGAGCACGAAATGGGCTTGCCATGCCACTTCCATGATGAAGCGGACAGCCATGCGGGTGTCCTTGTTGGCACCGCAGAAGGCATCGACCACATAGAGGTTCTTGCCGCTGAGTTGCTTCTTGGCGAGGTCTTTCACTTTGCCCCAGACCTCTTCGCTCATCGGGTGGTTGTCGTTCTTGTAGCCCTCGGTGGTCCACCACACGGTGTCCTTCGACTTGGGATCCATGACGATGTATTTGTCCTTGGGCGAGCGGCCGGTGTAGATGCCCGTCATCACGTTGACGGAGTCGAGCTCGGTCAACACGCCTTTGTCGTAGCCCGTCAGGGCGGGGTCCATCTCGTCCTTGAAGAGCTGCTCGTAGCTCGGGTTATAGTAAATGTCCTTTGCGCCGGTGATGCCGTAGGAGGCCAACGCGGCTCTGATTTCTTCGATGTTTTTTGCCATAGTTGAAATGTTTGGTTAAATGATGCGCAAAGGTAACGATTATTTCAATAGTTCAAACAATAAAATGAGTTTTGATGAAAAAATGCCGTAACTTTGCCGCCCAATTTAAATTCATTTTTTATCATGAGAAAACTCGTTCTGCCGTTCTTTGCAATGGCACTACTAATGACAGCTCCCTTCGGAGCCAAGGCCCAGACGGGCATCGAAAACTATGTATCGGCCTCTGGCTATGTGATTTACCACGCGCCAATGGCCTATTCACCCAACGGGGTCTATTATTGGGACTTTGAGGAGGACTTCGAGGAAGGCCGCATCCTCGACTGGACCCTCATGGATGCTGATGGCGACGGCCACAACTGGCAACTGCCTGCAACAGGTGGCATGGGGTACGGCGGAGCCGATGGTATGTTGGTGTCCTATTCTTACGACAACGCCACAGTTTCACCGCTTACGCCTAATAATTTCCTTGTTTCGCCTCGCGTGACCTTGCCTTCGGAAGGTGGAATTATCAGTTTCTGGGCTTGCGCCATGGATGAGCAATATTGCGCCGAGCATTTTGCGGTGTCCATTTCTACCACGGTCAATAATGACCCGATGGCTTTCACCACCTTGCAGGAATGGACTTTGTCTGCCAAAGGCGAAGGAAACCGTCAAGGCACCTGGCGCCAGTATTCGGTTGACCTATCTAGCTATGCTGGTCAGGAGGTCTATCTCGCCATCCGTCATTTCAATTGCACCGACATGTTTGCCATCTGCATCGACGACATTGTTATCGGTGACGAGTGGAACACAACCTGGTTAACAGGCAGCGACATTATCCTCGATGGTCAGACGGTGGCTGAAAACCAACTTGGGAGGCGTTATCTGCTTAATACAGATGGCTTTGCGGACGGCTCAAACCACACGACCACCATTCGTGCCAATTACCAAAGCGGCGCGACGTTGGAAAACACATACAATTGGACTTACCGCACTGGCAACCACTTCCAAGGCTCGCCCAATGGCCTTCATGCTGAAAGCGATGGCTCGACGGTACAACTCTCTTGGACGCTTCCCATGATGTCGGCACCTTTCCCCATCGATGAGCTGTTTTACGACTTCGCCGACAGCACCTTGATGGACCTCACCCTCATCGATGCCAACAACGACGGACAAAACTTCCGCGTGTATCCTTATGGCGGCTATGGCGGAGGCATCGGCCTGCGCTCATGGTCGTGGATGTCGGGTTTGAATGCGCTCAATCCCGACAATTTCATCGTCACGCCTCGCCTGACTGCCACAACAAACGCCCGTATTTCCTTCAAGGCCTGCGATGCCGACATGCCTGGCATTGCTCCTGACCCTGAGCATTTTGGCGTGGCCGTCTCCACTTCGGGCAACACCAATCCCGCCGATTTCACCATGGTGCAGGAATGGAACAGCACGGGCACTTATACCGAATATTCCGTTGACCTTTCGGCCTACGCTGGACAGCAGATTTACATTGCCATCCGCCACTTTAACACGACGGGAGAGACCTATTACCTCTGCGTCGACGACATCAAGGTGGAAGGTGTTGAGGCTGAGGTGACGCGTCCAGCTATTGGCGCGCTGGTCTATGCCAACGATGAACTGATTGCCACCCTTAATCACGGCGAGACTTCGTTCACGCATGAGGTGAACCGCTACACTTCGGAATATTGTATCCGTATCATCCAAGAGGGCAGCAAGGAGACGGGTGACTATTACGCCCTCGCCGAGCCGCAATGCGCTGAGACTGAACTGAATTGCGTGGCTCCAAAAAATCTTGCTGCCGAATTTGACGGCGAAAAGGTCATCCTTACATGGGAACGCGAAATCTTTACCGACTTTGAGGACGATCCACAAGGTTGGACTTTCCTCGATGCTGACGGCGACGGCTCTATCTTCGGCATTTATGCCGCTGGTGGCATGAACCCCGATAGTAGCGTCAACACAACGGGTACCAATGCTTCTTTGGCTTCGTTCTCATACATCAACGGTGTGGGTGCGTTGCATCCTGATAATTACGCTTTTATGCCGAAAATCAAGGTGTTGGAAAATGCCAAGATTGCCTTCTATGCCGCAGGTTTTGACCCCAATTTTGCTGTGGAGCACTTTGGAGTGGCGGTGGCTTCGAGCGATGGTGTGCAAGTGAGCACCATTGCGGAGTTTGACTCCAGAAATCCATACCAGCACTATGAGGTCGATTTGTCGGCTTACGCGGGACAGGAGCTTTTCCTAGGCTTCCGCCATTTCACCAATGTGGCCAACTATGCCCTTTGTATCGACAATATCACCGTGACCAATGCAGTTTGGGCAGGCACGATGAGTGAAACCATGCATTATCATGTTTATCGTTCCGTTGATGGTAGCCATTACGATTTGATAGGTTATGCCAATGCCAACACTACGAGTTATGTGGACAACGACATTTTTTCTGAAACCATGTATTATCAGGTGACCGCCATCAATTCGATTGCGGGCGGCTCGTGTGAATCGGAGCCTGCCATGGCCGTCGACGGTATCCATAATTATGTGGTGGTGACCACCGACGGGGTAGTGGAGAACGAAGATGGTGTCAGTGTTTATCCCAATCCAGCCATCGGCAATCTTACCGTTGAGGCTGAAGGATTGAACCGCATCACCTTAATTAATATATTGGGACAAATTGTTTACGACATGGCCACGAATTCAGAAACGGAAACCTTAAACCTTTCACAATTTGAGGCAGGACTATATGTGGTGCGCATCAATGCTGCCAATGGCATTACCAACAGACGGATCTCTGTGGAAAAATAGAAATCTTAAGACATTGATTTTCATTGTGGAGACGCGATTCGTCGCGTCTCTTTTTGTGTATTAAAATATCTTCCGATACACATGACATTCCGGCGTTTCCTGCCGCTGGTCGAGATAATCCTGATGGTACTCCTCGGCGAGGTAGAAGGGGAGGACTTGTCGGATTTGTGTGGCGGGATGATAGCCCATCTGCATCAGCTCGCCAAACACGCGGATGGCCGTATCGCGCTCAGTGTTGTCGTTGAACCAAATGGCGGAAAGATACTGCGTCCCGATGTCAACGCCTTGACCGTCAACCTGCTCAAAGTTATGGATTTCAAAGAAATAGCGTACTAGAGCTTCGTAGGAAACCTGCTCGGGGTCGTATTCTACTGCAATGGTCTCAAGATGCCCAGTGGTGCCGGTTTTCACCTCTTTATATGAAGGGTTTTCCATGGCGCCGCCCATGAAGCCGACGGCGGTCTTCGTAACGCCCTTGAGCCGCTTGAAGTAATACTCCACACCCCAAAAGCAGCCAGCTGAGAAATATGCTGTCTTCATAGTGGATGGTTTTGATTCGCAAAAGTAATGTTTTTCCGAAAACAAATCAAAAAACAGCCCCCGAATTCTCGGAGGCTGTTTTTGCATTATTGGAATGAATCCAATTACTTGGCTCTCTCTTCCTCAATAGCGGCCTGAGCAGCGGCCAGACGTGCGACAGGCACGCGGAACGGCGAGCAGCTCACGTAGTTCAAGCCGGTCTTGTAGAAGAAATGGACCGAAGCGGGGTCGCCGCCGTGCTCACCGCACACACCACACTTCAGGTTGGCGCGCTGGCTACGGCCACGCTCCACACCGAGTTTCACCAATTGGCCAACGCCTTCCTGGTCGAGGGTGTTGAACGGGTCAGCGGGGATGATCTTCTCGTTGATGTAGTCCTTCACGATGGCGTTGACGTCGTCGCGGCTGAAGCCGAAAGTCATTTGGGTGAGGTCGTTGGTGCCGAAGCTGAAGAACTGGGCCACGCTGGCGATCTTGTCGGCCACGAGGGTAGCTCTCGGGATCTCAATCATTGTACCATAGAGGTAGCTGATCTTCACTCCGAACTTGGCTTCGATTTCCTTCTGTACGCGGTCGGCAATCTTCTTCTGGTGCTCAAGCTCTTTGACATTGATGGTCAGCGGGACCATGATTTCCAGATGCGGGTCGAAGCCTTCAGTCATCAACTCAGCGGTGGCCTGGAACAGGGCGCGGAATTGGGTCTCGGTGATTTCAGGATAGACGATGCCAAGACGCACACCACGCAGACCCATCATCGGGTTCACTTCGTTGAGGGCGTCGATGCGCTTCTTGATCTCCTCGAAGGTGATGCCACGCTCCTTGGCGAGGGCCTTTTGTTTTTCTTCGGTATGAGGCACGAACTCATGCAAGGGCGGGTCCATCAGACGGAAGGTCAACGGCTTGCCGTTCAAGACCTTCAGCGTGCCCTTGGCAGCGTTCTTGATGTAAGGCTCGAGTTCAGCCAAGGCAGCCACGCGCTCTTCGGTGGTGTTGGCCAGGATCATGTTACGCAGCTTGGCCAGCGGTTCTTCGCTGTTCTTGCCGTAGAACATGTGCTCGATACGGAACAGG
>JAEEGK010002107.1_pt1 | contig 49686 bp, 30 predicted proteins | sample 8958771 | NCBI WGS metagenome assembly JAEEGK01 (sample SAMN16246547, study PRJNA631951) | gut metagenome | biome: gut microbiome; feature: rumen; material: SC-attached | host: Bos | place: Iran: Karaj | collected 2018-10 | reverse complement strand
AATTCCATTTTTTAATTCTTCAAAATTTTTCTCATTTAATTCAGCATTTAACATTATATAATATAATTCTAAATCATTTCCTTCATCATTATTTATATCTAATTCTTTTTTAATAAAGTTTTCATTTGATATTTTTAAATTAGAAACACCCAAATCTGAATCTGTTAATATATATTTATTTTGTTTTATTTTTCTTTCTTTAAATAAATTCTTAAAAGCTTTATTATTTTTTTCATCAATTAATTCTTGTTCTAATCTCATATTCATATTTTTTAAATTTTCTATTTCTTTCATTAAATAAACATTTTTTATTTCTACTTCAACTATTATTTTTTTTAATTCTTCTATATCTCTATCTTTATATAAATTCCATAATTTTTTTCTTAAAATCTTTTCAAGAGGAAAATTATTTACTTCAAAACCTTCAAACATTAAATTTAAATATAATTAATTTTATTAATTTTATTATAATTTTACTTTATTAATTTTAACAATAAAAAGATTTATACGTAAATATAATTTATATAAAAACATTTTTAAAAAATAAATAAATTTTACAAAAATTTTATGATAGAAAACAAAATAAAATTTGCATTTATAATTCTATTACTCTCAATAATATCATATTTTATATATAACATAAAAACAAAAGAAGACTTTATTCCAAAAACAATAGAAAAATTAAAACAAATAAAATTCCCATTTACTGAATCAGATAAATATGATTACGATATAATAATAGTAGGTTCAGGATTAGCAGGATTATCAGCAGCATATGAAGCAAATAATATTTCAAATGGTAATTTAAAAATATGTATAATTGAACAAGAATCAAAATATGGTGGAAATTCAATGAAAGCAACAAGTGGAATAAACATATTAAATTCTCCAATTCAAAAGAAAGAAAATGTAAAAGATTCCTATGATTTATTCTATAATGATACAAGAATAAGTGGAAAATATATTAATAATGCAGAATTAGTTTCAACTTTAGTAAATGATTCAACTGATATATTTAATTTTTTTACTAAACAAAAAGTCGATTTATCAAAATTAGGAATTTTAGGAGGTCATTCAGTAAAAAGAACATTAAGACCAGAAAAAATTCCAGTAGGTTTTCATTTAACATCAACAACATATAATAATATACAAAAATTAAATAATATTGATATTAAATTAAATACAACTGTAACTAATTTAATATATTCAAAAAATGATAATATTGTAAAAGGAGTTTATTATTATACTTCAGATAATAAATACAAAGAAAAATTTTTAAAGTCAAAAACAGTAATTTTAGCAACAGGTGGTTTTGGACATGATTTTTCAGATGAAGATTCCTTATTAAAAAAATATGTTCCAAAATTAATGAAATTTCCAACAACAAATGGACCACAAACAAAAGGAATTGGAATGAAAATTGCTATTAAAATTGGTGCTGCTGTTGTTGATATGGATGAAGTACAATTACATCCAACTGGTTTTGTAGATTTAGATAATAGATATGATAATCATAAGATTTTAGCTCCTGAATTAATAAGAGGTGTTGGTGCTATATTAATTAATCAAAATGGAAAAAGATTTTGTAATGAATTAGGACCTAGAGATTATGTTTCTCAGAGAATTATTAAAAATTGTAATTTGGCTTATACTGAGAAAATTAAACAATATGAAGCTTTTATTATTTTAAATCAAGAAGCTCTTGATGAATATGGTGGTAATATTTTATTTTATGTTAAAAAAGGTTTATTGAGAAAATATAATTCAATTGAAGAATTTTCTAAAGTTTTTAATTTAAATTCTACACAAGTTAAAATTACTTTTGATAATTATAATAAAGCTTTTGATAAGAAAATTGATGAATTTGGTAAAACTGTTTTTCCAAGAAAAATAAATCCTAATGATTATTTTTATGCTGGAATTGTTACTCCTTCTATTCATTATACAATGGGAGGAATTAAAATGAATAAAGATGGTCAAATTATTAATACTGATGGTAATATTATTAAAGGATTATATGGAGCTGGAGAAGTAACTGGAGGTGTTCATGGTGGAAATAGATTAGGTGGTAATTCACTTTTAGAATGTGCTGTTTATGGAAGAAGAACTGCAAGAGCTGCTTATCAATTTATTAAAAACTTAAATTAAGGTTTTTTATTTTATTTTTTTTGTGTGTTTTATTTATTTTTTATTTTTGGCATATTAAATTTAAGAAAATTTTTCTTTTTGAGTTTATGAAATTTAAAAAATTTTTTTTTTGTTTTTTGTAAAAAATATAATATAATATTTTTATAATATTTTTATTTTATTATTTTGTATATTCAATTTAAAAAAAAAAACTTGAAAAAATAAAATTTTATATAAAGAATACCCATAAATTTAAGAGTAAATATATAAAAAAATAATATTAATAATTAAATATAATTAAAAAGTGAGTTAATGATTTTGTCCTCTAGCTTGATTAATTTGTCTTCTAGTTTTAATATTTTTTGCAGTATTATTAGTTCTTCTTGAATCTGATGTTGTTGGAGTTTTAGCTTGAAGTGCTTTTGTTTGTCCAATTCTTTCTGATTTCTTTGCTCTTTTTTCTTGCTTTCTTTTATGTCTTATTTCTGCTCTTGTCATTACACGATGAGGATCTTGTACTATTGGAACTTCTTCCATATTTTTTTATTGATTTTATTATTATTTAGTTAAATACTGGAGTTAATATTATTATAATTTTATTTTTTATTTTAATTGAAAAATAATTAATACTTAATTTAATTAATATGTTTATTATATATTTAAAATTTGATAATTTTTTTTGTTATCTTTTTTATCTTATTTTGTTTTAACTTATTATTTTTTTTATTTTATTTATCTTATTTTTATTTTTTTTATTATTAAAAATAATTCAATTATTTTATTAAAGTCTTAAAATTTATTTTAATTATTTTTTTATATATATATATAGTATATTTCTCTTATGTTTCTCTATATTTTATTTTATCATTTAATAGACTAATTATTTACAGAAAACGTTACATTAAATGATATAAATTTATAATTGATTTATAAAGATTATGATGCACCAAAACATTAAAATCACACTTACTCTAAAATATTACTTTAAAAAATTTGTTTAAATATTTCTCTATGAGTATTAAGATTTTCTAATTGAAACATGAAACCGAGATTAATATCAATACAATTTCTTTTTGATTTGACAAAATTAACTGCACTTAAACAATCCATATTACATTTCCACATTAAATATGCAGAAACTAATGCAGGAGATCTAGAAACGCCTTGTGCACAATGAATTAAAATTTTATTATTTTCATTTTCAGAAACTTCTTTAACAAAATTTATAAATTTAATTATTTCATTTGAAATATTAATATTTCCATCATCTTTTAAATCAATATTAAAATATGTAATTTCATTAAAGTTACATGGTGTAAATGATTTACTTCCATAAGCACAATTTATTATATGAGTAAATTTATTTGAAATAAGAAATGATTTATTTATTGATGATTTGTAATTACTTATGTATATATTATCAATTATATGACTACATTCATTATTTGTATTTGTTTTTGGTGCATTTGTTTCTTCTTTTGGAATAGTAACTTTAAGTGATAATTTTGCTCTTAATTTGTTCATTTTTTTTTTTTAATATTTTTTTTTATTTTTTTATATATATAGTATAATTTTTAATAATTAAATTATTTTGCATATATAGTATAATATTATAGAATTTAATGTAAATTGAAATTTTAATTTAAATTTAATTTTATTTAATTTTTTGATTTGGTTGAAATATTTAAATATATTTTTTTTAACTTTATAGAAATTAACAGATATTAATTATAAATTTTAAGCTTTATTCTATAAAATATAAAAACATAATAAAGAAAAATAAAGTTTAAATGTTTTCTGATTTAAAAAATTTAAATAATATTTTTAATATATATTTTATTGTGGATTGGGCCCAATCCCCAATTTCTGTTCTCTGATTAAAATAAAAATATTTAAAAAATTGTTTTTCATCTTATAAAAATAATAATTTTAATTTATTTTTTAAGATTATTAATATCATTTCATTAAATTATATTTAAATTATTATTATTATTAGTATTATTGTCATCATTTTTATTACTAAATTTCTTATTAATATATTCTCCTAATTTTTTTCATTGATCCAAACATTGCGGATTTGATAGGGTCAATCATTTCTTTTGGAAGACTAAATTGTAAAGTAAAATACCATAAAAAAAATAAATAACATCACTTAATAAAAATATTACCATAATAAATAACATACATGTTTGTATTAAAATCCATCATCTAAAACAATAAAAAAATATACAATTAATAAAAATATAAGACAAGATAAAAATTAATTATATCCTAGATTCAAATTTTAAATAATGATTATATTAATTGATCTATTAAAGACTTAGTAATAATATTTGAATATATTCCATTATAAAATCATTATATAGAATCAAATATAAATTAATATTAAAATAAAAATTTTTTTGACAATCATTATTTAAGCTTTATTTTTATATTGCTCTCTTCTCTTCAAAAAAATATATTCTATAAAATATTACTGATTTATAAATAAAATAAAAATTTATTTTCAAAGAAAATATATTTTTCTATATCTTTTAAAAAATTGTTAAATTTAAAAATAATAATACTAAAAAATAATTAGTTTATGATAAATTCAAAGAAATTTATTTTTTATTTTAGAACTTTATATTCTTTTATTTTCATATTGTTCAGTCAATTTTTTATTTTCTTGAGATTTTTTCTCCAATTCTTTTTTCTTATTATCAATATTTTTTTCAATTTTTTTATTTCATTTTCTTTGTCATTAATTTTTTGTTCATATTGTTCTTTTTCTTTAATCATTTCATCATTTTCAGTTTTTTCATTTATTAATCCATTTATTTCATTTTGAATATTTTGAATTTTATTTGATTCTTTTTCTTTTTTTTTTATTTTCTAAATTTGAATTTTTTAACTTTTTCATATTCATTATTTTGCTTTTTATATTTTTGTTTTATCTCATCTAATCGTGTTGCTAAATATTCAAATCCACATTCACCAATTTCATCATTCAATTTATTTACTTTTTTATAAAATTCTATTTTTTTTTATTTAATTCATCAATATCCATTTCTGTACTTATTTCATTAATATCAATTATAGTTTCTATAGTCTTTTTTTTTCTATTTTATGTATTTCAAATTCATATTTAAAAGATATGATATTTTTCTCTTTTAAAAAATAATAATTTACAACACCTAAACCAAGATCTAAAAAAAAATATAAAAAAATCTGAAATTAAAGAATTAATAATAAAAAAAAAATAAAAAAAAAAGAACTTAAAAAAAAATAAAAAAAAAATTAAAAAATGGATAATCAAATTCCAAAACCAGAAATAATTGATGAAGTATATAAAAATAAAGTACCAAATAAAACAATAGCAAATTTAAAAGATATGATATTAAATGATCATATAAGAATTGAAGATGATAATGCAGCAAGTAATCACGCTTTATCTCCTTCATTATATTCACCAAAAGAAGTAAAAAAAAGAAGACAAGGACTTTGGTTTAAAAATATTGTTGGTAAAGATGAAGATAAAGAACAAAAAAATAATTCAAGTCAAGAATTAAAAAATACTAATTTAAGTGAAGAAAAACAAAGTGATAATTGTTTTATTAAATTTTTTCATAAAATTATTAAATATGAATCTTCTGAAACTGGTTGTATTATAATGTTAGTTGTTATTGTTATTTCATTATGTTTTTATGATTTTAAAATACTTTTTTTTCCTAGAAAATATAGAAAAATTTATTTAGGTGTTTATTCAGTTTTTGTAATTTATTATTTTTTTGATTTTATTTTTAGAATGTGTATTGATGATTTATATAAAACTTTATATTTTTGGATTGATTTTATATCATGGATTACTATGATTGCAGATAATGAAGATTTATCATATTCAATAATCGAAAAAATATTTTATAAAAAATCTGATGATAAATATCTTGCATATAAAAGACAAAATAGAATTGAAGTTGTAATGAATATAATTCAAATACTTCAATTACTTCGTGTAGTTAAATTTTATAAATTATTTGTAATTATATTAGAAGAAAATGAAAAGAAAAAACATATAAATAAAATGATAGCAAAATTATATGAAAAAAGAAATAAATTTCCAAGAGCAAAAACAGTAGTAAAACATATTAAAACATCATTAACAAATGTAAAAGAAGGAAGTAATAATAATAATAATAATAATAATAATACTACAACAATGCCTTTTCAAACTCCAGTTCCTCAAACAGTTGATAATTATTATAAATCACCTCCAAAAAAATTTACAGCAAGAGCTTCAATTTTTGCTTTAAATTCAACAAATGAAGAAAATAAAAAATGGGAAAAAGAAATGAAAAAACAAATTAAAGCTCATATGGAAAAACAAAATAAAATAAGTCAAAAAGTAACTGAAGGAATTACTAGATTAATGATGATAATAGTAATATTTGTTTTTATTGTATCAATTTATACAGATGAGGATAATTTTAATACTGAAAGTTTTTCATATATGTTAATGTGTAAATATATAAATAAATATATTGTAAAAAATAATATAATAAAAAAATCTTATGTTGAAAATTATGTAAATTTTTATCTTTTAACAAATATTCTTCCAAATTATCCAATTATTCAAGTTCAATGGAATAATTTTATAGTATATCAAAATGATTCAATGGATCAAGAATTTGATAATTATCATAAAAGAGACATTTCATATATTTTTCCTCAAGATGACTCATCAACAATAATAATAGTTTCTAAAAGAGGAATATCAAAAATGATATCAATAATATATTTAATAAGATTATTTTATATAGTAATTGTAATATCAGCATTATGTTTATTAATAAATAATGATGTTTATAATTTAATATTTCATCCTTTAGAAAAAATAGGAAAAGTTGTTGATATTGTAAGTAAAGATCCAGTTGGAAGTAAAACAGTAACAGAAATAAAAAATAATTATCAACAAAGTGGAAATAAAAATGAAGATAAATCAAGTGTAAGTTATGAAATTAAAATAATTCAAAGTGCAATTATTAGAATTTCAGCATTAATGGCAATAAATTTTGGTGAAGCAGGAGGAGAAATTTTAAAAGAAAATATTTCAAGTTCAGAAGGTTTAAATCCAATGTTACAAGGTAAAAAAATTCAAGCAATTTTTGGTTTTTGTTTCATTCATAATTTCAGTGAAATAAATGAAGCATTTCAAGAAAGAACAATGATATTTGTAAATCAAATAAGTGACATTGTACATTCATGTGTAGATAAATTTAATGGAATAACAAATAAAAATTTAGGTGATTGTTATTTATTAGCTTGGAAATTTAAAGAAAAAGAAAAAGAAAAGGAAAAAGAAAAAGAAAAAGAAAAAGAACAAAATGATAATAAAAAAGAAATTTTAGGTTCAAATTTATCAAATGATAAAACATCAGAATTAGCAGATTGTGCATTATTAGGATTTTTAAATATAATAAAAAAAATAAATAAATCTCAAAATATATTAGCATATAGAAAAGATTCAGATTTAATAAAAAAATTTGGTCCTAAATATACAGTTCAAATGGGTTTTGGTTTACATACAGGATGGGGAATTGAAGGAGCAATTGGTTCATATTATAAAATAGATTGTTCATATCTTAGTCCAAATGTTAATATTGCAGCTCGTTTAGAAACAGCAACAAATATTTATGGTGTTGATATTTTATTTTCTGGAGAATTTTATGATTTATTATCTGATTTTATGAAAAGAAAATGTAGAAAAATTGATATAGTTACTTTAAAAGGAAGTGAAAAACCTGTTTCATTATATACAGTTGATTTAAATAAAAATATTCGTCCTGGGAAAATTGTTTCTAAAAAAGATAGATTAACTTTAAGAGAAAGAAGATCTTATTATGGTTTAAAAAAAAAAAAATTATGGCATAAATATAATTCATTAAAAATTAAATATACTTTAGGAGAAATTTATTTAAAACAAAGTAAAGGATTAAGAGAATTATTAAAACATAATAAAAGTGATATGTTTTATACTTGTTTTGAAGATGGTTTTAGTGATTATATTGATGGTGAATGGAAAGAAGCTGCTCAATTTTTAGAAAAAGCAAGATATTTAGATAAAAGTGATGGACCTACTAAAACTATTTTGGATTATATTAGAAGTTTAAATTTAATACCTCCAAGTAATTGGGATGGATATAGGGTACTGACATCCAAGACTTAATTGATTGTTTTTTTTTTCAATGTATTATTTGGTTTTTATTTGAAATTTTTATTTATATATTATGGGATATATTATAATTTTGTATGAATATTGGAAATAAATTCAGTAAATAAATCTTTTGACTTAATGATTTTTAATTATATAATGTAATATATATTATAAATATATTATTTTCTTTTAAGTTAAAAATATAGAATAATTAAAATTTTGTGAATAAATAGGATTTTATTGAAATAAAACTATTTTTTTTTGATGATAAATGAAATATAGATTGGATTAATTTATATATATGGAATTATTTTTTTTTATTTATGTATGAATTTTAAATGAATAGTTTTAATAATATTTTTTTTATAACAATATAAAAATGTTTTTTGTTTAAAAGATTAATTGAATAATTTTTAATGTTTTATGGTAAAATAATAAAAAAATTAAAAATATATGTGATAAATGCATTAGTTATTTTTATTTTATTAAATAGGATATATATTTTAATAATTTAATTGCAGAAATTATATTATAATTTTAACTTCATCGTCTTCATCATATTTTTCTTTTTCTTTTTCTTTAATTTTCATTTTTAATAAAAATTTAATTAATCTTTTATAAGGCATTTCAAAAAGTACAAAAACCAGACCAGCAAATATTTGTGTAATAATAAGTATAATAGTACTATAAAATAAAGTATTAGAAAAATTAATAAAAATTCTAGATTCACTTTGATATAAAAAATATAAACAAACAGAAGGTAAAGTAATAATATAAGAATAATATAATTTATGATATCTTATCCAAACATTAAATGATAAAATAGTATGAATTAGATTATTAGTTTTTATAAAATAATAAATTGATGCTAAAAATATTCCAACAACAACTAATTCTGTATCAAATAATAAAAATATTTTTAATAAAAGTTCTCCTCTAGGAGAAATACCAATTAATTCATTATTTTTATCTTCACAAATCTTAAATATAATTAAATGAATTTCACTAATTATTGGAATTAATATATATACACTCCATATCAATTTAAATAAATATTTTTTTTTTGTAGTGTATAAAGTATTAGCATGATGAGCTGCTAATAATAAATAAGTTCTTTTTTGTCCACTTATAATTTCTGCATTATATCTTTTTTCAATAATATAATTTATACATCCAAAATATATTCCGATTAAATAAAATGAAAAATTGAATAGAGGATTCTTAAATATTTTTCCATATCCATAATTTGATAAATATTCTAATGGAGAAAATATAAATGATAAAATTATTTTAATAATAATAGTAATAATTATTATTCCAAGAATTATATAAAAAATATGATATTTTCTTAAATTATGGCAAAGATATATTAATAATATTCCAAAAATAAAAAATAATGCTTCATTTGTAAAAATCCAATAATAATCTAAATAAGTAGAGTTTATTAAATTATTTTCTTGATTCATTATATTTAAATCTTCATTTGATGATTTTAAATAATATCCTAATTTAAATAAAAGAGGTCTAAATAATGAAAATTCTAAAACTAAATGTAAAAAAGTTACTTTATTAAGTATAGTTTCATATAATAATTTCCAAAATGGATTTAAATTTCCTTTAAATTGAAAATAATAAATTGTATATCTAAAAAAACAAATAAATAAAATAAAAATCAAATATTTATGAATTTGATAAAGAATAAAAATAAAAAAATAACGTAAGGTAATATCATTATTAATTTTAATTTTAGGTTTAATTGGTAACGCAGAACTTTTTTTACTATCATCTGATTTATCTATTAATTCTTTTTCTTTTATTGAAAATCTTTTATCTCTTATTTCTTCTGCTCTATCATCAACATAACATAATAATTTATAAGATAAAATAAATCCACTAGAAGCAAATAATAATCTTGGTGCATATCTTACACTATAAAATATAAATCCATAAAATGAACTTGATATCATATTTTTAAATTGATAATTAGAATAAATATGTGATGGTGATTGAATTAATATTTGAAAAACAATTCCTATAATCATAAAGAAAATATTTATTCCACGTATTCCAATTATAAATCTTAATCCTGCTTCATTATTTATTTTTGAATTTAATTTTGAATTTCCATAAATTTCATCTATATTTTCTGATATTGAAAATGCTTTTTTAATTGGATTATAATATGAAACATTTGTTTTACTACAACAAAATAAATATCTTATTATTATTATTATTTTTCTTGGAATTAATGGGAAGATACATAAAATTAATTGAATTAATATTAATATAAATGGTATAAAATTTAATAGGTCAATTAATTTAAAATTATTATAAACTGATTCATTTTTATCAATATGTATTGTTTCAAATTCAAAATTAGATGAATTTATATGAAATAAATCACGACGAAATTCAAATATTTTGTTTATTAAATTTTTATAAGTTGTTTGATTACATGATTGTATTTTAGGAAGACATAATCCTAATATATAATTTACTGGATATATCATATATTTTGTTAAATTTTGCTTATTATTTGTTGTAGTATAATTTGAATTAGTTGAATTAGTAGAATTTGTATTATTTGTATCATTTTTTTGAATTTTTTTGTTTTCTAATTCATAAATTGATGTTATAATAAATATTGATTCTTCATTATTGTTATTTTCTAAACAATAAAGATAAGGGATTAAATCATTTTTTGTTTTTGAAGAATCTAATATAAATTTTTCAGAATTATTTGATTTATTATAATAAACATATAAGTCATTAAAACATTTTGAATTATTTGTATTATTTTTAATTTGAAAAAATAATTGTTTAACTGATTCTTTTACACTTAATGTAAAATTAGTTAAATTTATTTCTATAATATTGTGTGAAAATGAAGTATTAATAAAAAAGAAAAACAATATTATTAAATTATTCCTTTTCATAATTTAATGAATTATATCATAATTTTTTTTTTTTAAAAAATTATTTTTATATAAAATTATAATTATAATTCATAAAAAAAAATTGAAATTAATGAAATTCCCTTTTTCATTTAATAAAAAAACATTATTAATTATTATAGGATTATCATTATTTATAGAATTAATACAAATATTAATAATAAAATGGATTTTCAGAATAAAATTTTTAATTATTATAATTGAAATTATCATACATTATTTAATAATATTTTATTTAATTCATACAATATTATTTAGTGGAAGTCAAAAAGTTTTTAATAGATATCATTGTTGGAAATTAGGAGTAACAATAGCAGAAACATTTAAAAAACAATTAGAAGAATTAAATGAATTAATAGATTATTTTTATTCAACTAATAATAATATTTTACCTCTTGATGAAATTTATACTAAAATTTCATTTTTAAATTCAATAACAGATTTAATTTATTCATATTTAAAAATTTCAAATATTGTTGATTCAATGAGTAATTATCAAAAAAATATGATTATATCTCTTCATAGATTAAAAATGAGTATTGATGATAGTAAAATACAAAAAATTTTAGAAATATCTGTAAAAGAAATTCAATTAAAAAGAAAAAAATTTTCAGATTTTAAATCTAAAAAATTTGATAATTACTTAAGTAAAATACAATCAAATATTAAAAAAATAATTATCCAAATTGATGACTTTTTACTAAAAGGAAATATATTAAAAAATATAATAAACTTTTTATTTAATGATACATTTGGTTCATTAGAACAATTAAAATGTGAATTAATGTCTCGTTTCTCTACAGAAGAATTTAAAGTAAAAATACCAAATAAAAAAAATTATAAAATAGATTGTTTATTAATAAACAATCCTTTAATAAACAATCAAAAAAATCAATCAAACAATGAAAACGAAAATAAAAATAATGAAAATAAAAATAAATCAGATACAGTAATATTAATATGTAATAGAAGTTCATTTCCATATGAATTATTAGCATATTATGATAAATGGATAGAATGTTATATAAGTTATGGAATTAATGTTGCTTTATGGAATTATAGAGGTTATGGTGAAAGTAATGGATTTTGTAATATTGAAAATATACAAAGTGATTCTGAAGAAATTGTTAAATATTTAAAAAATGAATTAAATTTTAAAAATATTGGAGTTCATGGTATTGGATTTGGTGGTATTTGTGCTGGATATTTAGTTAGGAAAAATTTAGTTAATTTTTGTTTTGTTGATAGATGCTTTGGTAATTTATATGAGTTTGTTAATTCTAAAACTTTCCCTTATTTTTCTTATATTTTAAAATTGTTTTTAATTAATAATGTTGATATATCTAAATTATTAAAAAGTAATGAAAGTAATAATGAGATTTATAAAGTTATTTCATATGATATTACTAAAGATTATATTAAAGAAAATGTTTCTTTAAAAACTAAAATTGCTCAAGATTTTTATAATTCTTTAACACAAATTGAACATAAAAAAACATTTTTAGAAACTATTTTAAATGAAAATGAAAATGATAATCAATATGAAATGTTTGAAAATGATATTTCTTATTTAATAAATAAAATAATTGATAATTCAAAAGAATCAAATTTAAAAATTGATTTATCAAATATATTAATAAGTGATAATTTACCTCAAAATCAAACATATCAACAATTAGAAAATGATTTATCAACAAGAATTGAAAATACTTCAACAACAGAAAAATCAAATAATGAAAAAATATATCCTGAAAATAAAGTTATATCAATGTTTCAAAATTTATTTCAAAAATTTGATTCTGGAGGAGAAACTTTATTATCTTTAAAAAAATGTAAAAATTCTCAAGAGAAAAAATTATATTTAAATAACTTTTTTATTAATATGTTAACTTGGGGTAGTTTTAAAATAGGACAAGTTTATGCAACTGATAGATTAATTGCATATAGAGCAATCTCAAAAAAATTTTCTTTTTTAAATACAAGAATATCAAAAGTTATTGAAAATCCACAAAAATATATAATAAATGATGAATTATTAACATCATCTTTAAAAAGTTTATTAACTTCTTTAATTAAAATTGATTCTTTTTTTAGTTTTTTTCTTTTTGAAAAATCAAATTCAGAAATTTCAAATGAATTAATGAATTCAAATACACAAAATGAAATTAGTTTAAATATAAGTCATAGAATTAGTATTTCTGAATTAAATCAAACTTCAATAAATGATAATATGAGTAGTGGAAGTTATAAAAATGCACAAATATCAAATATTATTAAAAATTCAAATATTGGAAATTTACTTATTTTAAGTTGTGGACATGAAGGTTTATTTTCTGCGAAAGAATTAGAAATGTATTCAATGTACCTTTTAAATTCTAGATTTATTACTTAATTAATATTATAATTAATTTATAAAAAGAAATTTAACATTATCTTTTTTTTAATGTATTTAATAATAAAAATTTCAAAACATAAACAAAAAATTAAATTGAAAAAAATAATTTTTATTAATTATTTTCAAGAAAAAAATCTTAATCGTTTTTTTAAAAAAAAAAATTAAAAAACCTAAAAAATTATACTTAATCTAGAATAAATTCATTAAAATAAACAGAAAATCAAAATGTTAGGAAAATACTTTCAAATACTAATATTCCTAATTCCATTGTCATTAGAAAAAATAATGAAACCAAAACCAAACTTTTTAAGTAAAAAATCAGAAACAAAAGGAGTAGTAGAAACATTAGATAATTCAATAAACGTAAAATGTTTTTACATTCACAAATACAAAGTTTACAATTTCCAAAGTGTTCAAAATAAAACAACAGATCAAACAATAACAACAAATAATGGTAAAGCATATGTTAATTTTTGCCAAGACACAGTAACAAAAATAAATAATGAACCAAGTGAATCAACTTTAATTTATACAAAAGATGGAAATACATTTACAAGATATACAGGAACTTTAGATGTTGCTGATAAGAAAAATGTTCCTAAAAATTCATGGAGTGATTGGAGTGAAACTGAAAATGATGAAACAAAAACTGGAATTTGGGTTAATTTTACAGTAGGTGATACTTGTACTGGTACAAATAAAGATAATTATCCTAATTATACTACAAAATATAAAATAACATGTGATAAAAATAAAAAATCTGAAAATATTTATGAAATAATGAATAATTTTGAAGATTTTGATCCTAATAAATGTTTAAATATTATTTATGGTAGTTCTAAATTCGCATGTCCAGTTAGTGAATATATGTTAGAAGAAGTTTTATATAAAAATAAATATTTAACTTGTGCAGTTTTAGTTTTAATTGGAGCATTCTTTGCTTTTGCAGGTGGTAAATATATAATACCTACTGCTGTTATAATTGGAGGAGTATTTTTCACTTTAATAATATTATTAATAGTATTTAATTTATTTACTATAACATCAGCAACTACAGTTTGGATTATAATAGGAGTATCATTTTTAATTGGATTATTTTTAGGAGGTTTACTTTCAAAAGCAGTTAAATTATTAGTTTTAATTGTTGGTGCTTTTGTTGGATATTGTGCTGGAAATTTCGTTTATGAAGTTGCTTTAAGATATATTAATACTAATCCTGATACTTTATATTGGATTGTTATTGGTGTTTGTGTGGTTATTTGTTGTATAATTGCTCATTTCTTATTTATGAAAGCATTAGCAATTGGAACTGCTATTATTGGAGGTTATTTAATTATTAGAGGAGCCTCTTTTGTAATTGGTCATTATCCTAATGAAAGTCAAATGATTGATTTAATTAAACATAAAGAATGGGAACAATTAAAAGAAATTAGAGATTATTATGTTTATATTTATTATGGTGCTTGGATTTTAATTGCTATTATTGGAACTCTTGTTCAATTCCATCTTATTGGAAAAGATGATTCTAAATCTAAGAAAAGTGATTAAAATGATTAATTGTTTTAATTTTTAAGATAATATTTTGTTAGTTTTATTTTTTAATTCTTATAATCTATAAAAAAGGTAATATCAAAATTTTTTCTTTTTTTTATATTATAATTGTTTACAAATTATTAAATAAATTAATAACATTAAATTCAATTTTTATTATAAATTTTTATTCTTATTTCATATTTAAATTAAAAAATTATTCATTGTTTTGTTCTCCAAAACCATGTTTGTTAATAATATTTTTAAACAAAGTCATAGAATATTTAGTCCATTTATCTAAATCAGTATTATTTTTAATTTCTTGTAAATTATTTGATCCTTTAAAATAATATAATATTAAATTTCCCATATTTGCAACTGTAATATCTTCCCAACTATTTTCATTATTAGAAACATTATCTAAAGGAAAAGCACCTTTTAATATTTGATAATGTTCTTCAGACATTCTAGATCTTAATTTTAAAAGATATAAAATTAATTCAGTCCAAATAATAATATCTCTATGACATATTTTAAGTTGATTTTCAATATCTAAAAGTTTTTGTGATTCATTTGTTATTGATTTAAAAACTTGTTTTAATAAATAATCTAAACTTGATAATTTTGGTGGATTTTTTTGTTGATATTTATTAAGTAAACTCTTTTGAATTGTTGTATATAAAGTAGAATATTTTTCTAATTCTTTATGAACATTTTGTTTATCTTGAATTAATTGAAAATGAGCTTTAATATAATCAATATATTTTCCAAAATTAATTTGATCATCAATAAAACATTCAACTTGATAATTAAAATGTTCATTTAATCTTCTAACAATTTGAGCAGTAATAAATAAAATACATTCCATTTGAGCAGATTGAATTCTATATCTTCCATTTTGTTTAGAAACAATAACAGTAACTTCATTTCTATTAGGATAAATAAAAGTAATTAAATTTTTTTTTTTTTTTAATTAAATCACTATCAATATAATCATCAGTTAAATCTTTAAAAATAACATCTAATTCTAAAGGATTTTTATTAGTACATAAAGTAATTTTATTAGTTGAATCACCTTTTTTATTATCATGATGAACTCTAATAAATAAAGTTAAAGGTAATTCAATACTAACAAAAGTACTTTGAAAAATTTTTTCATTATTTTTATCTTTAATATAATAAGTAGCATAAATATCAACATTAGTAAAAGTAGGAAATAATGCAGAAATGACTCTAAAATTTAAAGTTTTTTTCATAACACCATCATCTTTTGATAAAGAAGTAATTTTAAAAATTGGATCATCACAAACAACATTATAAGGACAAGTTATATTAATTCTTATATTTTCAGCTTCTATTCCATCATATGAAAATTCTAAATTAACTTGACTTCTTAATATTTTACCATAATCATCTTTATAAAAAACTCTATCACCTGGTTCATTATCATAAAAAATTTTTTGATTTACTTCAGCATTTATTGTTAATGATGTATCAGGTGCTGCTACAATTCCTTTTGAATAATTTTCTATAACTTGATTTAATCTTTCACTTTCTTTTAAAAGGAAATTTTGATCCATTTGTTTTGATTGTACAATTTGAGTATTTTTAACTTGTTCCATTCCTAAATATAATATATTTAATCTTCCATTTTCACTTAAAGAAACAATTAATGATTTAATTCCTTGAAAATCTGCAAATGATAAATAAATTGGTGTTTCATAAACTTTAACAGCCCAAGCTAATGTAATTCCTTTATATATTAAAATGTGATTTGAACTTGTTGCAATCATACACATTAAATCAAAAAATTTATTAGTTTGATATTTTGAATCTGTTATATTATAAACATAAAAAGTTCTTGGTTCAAAATCTAATTTTTTTTGATAAACTAAAATACCATTTTCATTTATTAAATTTAACATTGTTTCAGATAAAATAACAATTTCTTCTTTTTTATTTAAATTATTATAAATAATTTGCATTTGAATTGTTAATTCACCAATATTAACTTTCCAAATATGATTAAAATTACTATTTTGATTATTTGCTTTTAAAGTAGCTAAATTACTATAAGCATAACATTCAATTTCATATGCAGTATTTGAAATAATAAAAGAATCTTTTCTATTTAAAAAACTAATTTGACCTGGAAAAATAACTTCTGAAAAAGTAACAATATTAATTAAACTATCTTGTTCATAAATTGAAATTGCACCATCAATAGATTGAATAAATACAATATCATTTGTTTTTTCTCCTATTTTTCCTCTTGTAAAATTATGTCCATTTCTCTTTAATTTATTATCAGAACATAATTTTAAATTTGTTGCTCCTTTTAAATTTTTTATTTCAACAACAAAAAAACGTTTTGATTGTAAAATTCCTAATTGAAATTCATTTGAACGAATAATATAATTTCCAATATCAATTTGAAGAATTGGTTCATCATATAATTTTTCAAAAAGAAGCTGATCTAAAGAATTTGAACGAAAATGAGGTTGAAAAATTCTAATATAACCTTTCATTGATGATATACATATTTTATTTGAACCATTTGGTTCATTATCAACATTTCCTATTGTTATTGAATTATAATCAAATTCTTCATCATAACTTTTACTTACTGAAATTGAAGAAAATTCTTTTGATTCAAAAATTGACATTTTATGTTATTTAAAAATATATTTTTTAATTTTTTTTTTATTGTTTTTATATTGTTTTTCTTTTTATAAAAAAATGAATAAATGGATTTTTAAAATTTTCATTTTTATATTTTTTCATTTTAGAATTTTTAATTGTGCTATTGATTATAAAATAAATTATATTGATAATCAAATGTGTGAATTAAGTAAATGTGGAAATGTTTATTGTTCATCAAATGCAAAATGTGATAATGGTACTTGTATTTGTAATACACATTTTACTTCAAAAATAGATGATGAATTAATTAAATGTTGTTATCAACAAAAATCTTTACTTCTCTCTTTTTATATTGAAACTCTTATTGGTTTTGGTTTAGGTCATTTTTTAGCAGGAAAAATGTTTTTATTTTATTTAAAAGGTGGTATTTATTTATTTTTGTTAATTATTAATTTAAGTTTTATTATTTATTGTTGTCGTCATAAAAAAGAAAATATTAAATATTTAAGAAATTTATTTATTTTTATTGGAGGAATGACTTTTATTATTTGGCAAATGATTGATGGAGTTTTATATATTTCTCATTTTTATAAAGATAAAAATGATGTTGATTTATATTATTAATTAAATTAATTTTTTATTATTTATATTATCAATAAATATATTTAATTTTTAAATATTTAATGTTATACTTAATTTGATACAAAAAATGATATAAATAATTAATATAATTTTTCAATTTTCAATTTTAAATTAAGGCAAATTTTCAAATTTATCACTTTTATTTTCATTATCTTTTTCACTTATTATTGTTAATTTTTTATCTTTTCTATAATTATTATTTATATTTAATAAACTATTCTGTTTTGAATTTGAATTATTTAATATTGATTTTGATTTATTTACTATTAATTTTTCTTTTCCTTTATTAACATTATTAACATGTGAAATAAATGAAGTAGTTGTTAATGATTTATTATATTGAATTCTTTTTTGTATAATTTTACTATGTTTATTTTCAAATACATTTGAAGTAGAATTTGATATGTTTTTTTTAATATTTAAACTGTCATAATTATTCACTGAATTTCTTGATATATTTTCAGATGGTTCAGTTAAGAATTGTGTATTTAAAGTTGATATTGAAGTTTTATTTATATTTTTTTTTGAAAATGATTTTGTTAAAATTTTATTTTGTTTTATATTATTTTTTTCTTTAATATTTTCTTTATTTGAATATATTATTTTTTTCTTTGATATTTTTCTTGCACTTTCTGTTTGTGATGAAAACATATAATCATTTAAATTTGAATTATTATTGTTTTTATCTATTAAAAAAGATGATGATTCACTTCTTTGTAATGGAATAACTAAATTTTTTGGTAATTTAGATTTACTTAAATCTTTATTAAATATCTTTTTTTCTAATTTTTTATTTTCATTAATATTTTTATTATATACATTATTAATATTTGCATTTTGAATATGATTATTAATAATATTTATATTTGTAGATTTGATATTGTTATAATTTAAATTATCATTTGAAGAATTTAAAGTAGATTTTTTAGATGTACCATCAATTTTATTTTTATTTACATTATTTAAATTATTTAATAATGATGTTTCATCTAAAATTGTTTTTTTTAAAATTTTAGTAGATAATTGTAAAAAGTCTTCACATTGAGTTTTTAATATTGATATTTCTTTATCTTGTATCATTATGATTGATAAATATTTAGTTATTACAATATCTTTAATTTCATTTTGAATTTTCATCATAATTAATTTATTATTAGAATTATTTTCTTTATAACCATTTTCAGACATTTTTAATAATAGCATAAACTAATAAAACTAATATCTAATTTTTTTAAAAAGTTAAACAAAATCGAATTATTTAAAACATAAAAAAAAACAAAAAAAAAAAAAAAATTCAAAAAATAACATTCTTCAAAAATAATAAATTCCAAAAATTAAAATTAAAATAAATATCTAAACATAAGAATGATCAGTATATCTAACATTAGGAGTATATAATTTTTCATTTTCATTAATTTCATGTTGAACACTTTTAATTAAATTATCCAATCCATCATTTTTCTTATAATTTTCATAAGTTTTAAACTTCTTAATTCCTTCAGCAACTTTACTACCAACATCTCTAAACATTCTCATTTTCCAAAGAGGAGGTTCAGGTTCAACTTCTTCATCTAAAGGATCAACAACTTCTTTTTCTAATTCTTCCTTATTTTTTCTTTCTTCTTCTTCTTTAGCTTTTAATTCATAAACTAAAGGATTAATATATCTTGGAACAACTTTAGGAGGACCTTTTTTAAATTTCTCTTTTTCTTTTATAAAATTATCATAATCTCTTCTTATAATAGCTTCAGCTCTATTACCAAAAATATTATTTACAATATCTTTAATTGGAGTTCCTGGTCTAACTGGTACACCATAAGCAAAATTTTCAGGTGGTAATTTTACTGATTTATTTAATCTTCCATGTTTAACTTTTTCTCTTATATCTATTGAACGTCTAAAATCTTTATTTGCTTTTGGTGATGTTGCATTTACTTTAATTGCCATTTTGTTTATTGTAATAAAATCTTGAGGTGGTTGACTTACTGTTGTTGGGTTGTGAACATTCCAACTACGAGTTACTAAAGTTTATTATATAAAAATATTTTTTATATTTTTTATTATTTTTTTTTTGCTTACTTATTGATACACCTTCTGGATCTGGCTTTACTGGGTAACCGTAACTGAATTCTGGAGGAGGGAGTTTCCATAGTGAATGTTTTTTTACTCCTACTGGATGATCAGCTTCGATTAAACGATGTTTTAGTTTTTCTACTAGCATTTTTTTTATTTAAGTTATTTTTTTATTTTTTATTTTTTATATTTTATATATTTTAGGTTTTTTTTTGGTTTATTTTTTTTTTGATTATGTTAATTTTTTTTATTATGATATTTTACATTTTTAATTTTTTTTTATTTTATTTTTTATTTTTTTTAATTTTTATTAAATTTATATTTTTATTATTTTATTTGTCATTTAATTATAATATCTTACTCTTATTTTATGTTCTCTTTTAAAAAAAATAGTAGGTTCTGAATTTATAGGTTGAACAATAAGAGGTCTTCTATTTACATTAATAAAACTAACAACAGTCCCAGGTCGATTAAAATTTCTTCTATTATTATAATAATTATTATTATAATAATAATCATCATTATAATTATTATAATTATAATTATCATAATAATTATTATAATTATCATAATAATAATCATTATAATTTCTTCTTCCTTTATTAAATTGTCTATTTCCTCTTTGAGAATAATTTCCTCTCCTTATAAAATTATTTCCACGTCCTCTTCCACCACCACGTACTCCTCTTCCTCTATTATTATTTTGATATATTTCTTCATTTTCTGGAATATCATTTTTTATTATTTCTTCTTTTTTTTCATTTATTTTTGATGTTGATATTTCTTCAAAACTTTCATTTGATTCTTCATCTTTTTCATTTTCTTCTTTTTCTTCTTTTTCTTCTTTTTCTTCTTTTTTTTCTTCTTTTTCAATTATTATATTACTGTTTTCTTTTTTTATTCTTTCATTTTTTTCTTCGTTTTTATTTTCTGGTTTTGTTATATTTTCTTGTTTTTCTGGTTCTTTGTTTTTTTTAATTTTGATATTATCACGTTTTGGTTCTACAATAACTTTTTTTTTTTTATTTTCAGGTTCTTTTTTTTTTTCTTCTTCATTTTCCTCAACTTCTTCATCATTTTCATCCCAATTGTCATCTGATATTTTAGAAGACATATTTAATAAAAAAATTTGATTACAAAAAAGAATAAATTGAAAATAAAAAGTCATTCAATTAAATTATATTTAAAATTATTAAATAAATGCCTGATTTAATTACTAAACCATATTACAAATATTACAATGCAAATGTTTGTTCAACGACTACTTTTGTATTTTTAAGTGTGGTTGTATTAATGATTTTATGTCCAATTTATATAGTATTATATTCAGGAAGTAATTTATTATATAAATTTAATAAATTTAGATGTATGGAATGAAGTAATGGTATATTTTGAACAACCTAATGTTTTTTATAAAGGGGAAATGATGATGTATTATTATTATAACACAGAAAATGTTAAATTTTTTAGTACAATATTTTATTTGAATTCAGGTTTGGATGATGGACAAAGAATATTTCCTTTAATAAAAGTCAAAGCACTCGATGAAAATTTTGATGGTTTAATAAATAAATATGATTTTAGAATAGCATTCAATAAAGAATTAAATGACGTTATAAAAAATATAAAAATAATATTATTTTTTAATTATACTCTAAAAGAAAATGCAAAATTTTCAATGGTAACTCCAGCAGTAATTGATATTGATACACCAAATGGAGCAGGTTATATTAAAATAAATGGAGATTTAAATTTATTTCAAAAAGCTCCATTGACATCAAATTCTTATAGTCAAAATGATTATTCAAATGTTTTTGGTGAAAATTATGATGAATATAAAGAATATGATGAAATTCTAAAAGAATTTTCTGAAAGAAATATATCTACTATTTTTGAATATGATAGATTTGTTGCTCCTTTAAGAAGTAAGGATACTGTCCAAATTGATATTAGTGTTAATATTCCTAGTTTTCAAAAAATTTTATATATTACTCCTCCTTTAACTAAATTTAAATTTTTTTGGATTCAATTAATTGCTGTTTTTATTCCTTGTTATATTATCTTTGATATTATTTTGGTTTTTCTTTTTAAGAATAAAATTTTCCCATGTTCAATTACTAGTGATTTACCTAAGATTAAAAATTTATAAAATTTTTTAAATATTTAATAAAATTAAAATATCTTTTTGTTTTTTTTTAATTTTTATATTCTTTTATTTCATCAAAAAAAATTTAAAAATAAAAAATTAAAAAAAAAATTTTTTTGAAAAATAAAAAAATAAAAATTCTTAAACATTTATTTAAACTTTATCAAATAATCCAAAAAATAAAAAACCACTTTTAACAAAAAAAAAAAACTAAAAAACAATAAACACAAAAACCTTAAAAAACAAATTCAAAAAAAAAAAAAAACAAAAATTTATTGATTTTCCTCTTGTCCTTCCTCTTGTTCTTCATCTTCCTGATTTTCTTCTTCCATTTCTTCCTGTTCTAATTCTTTATAAACTAAATCAAAATTATTTAAATTTTCATTAGCATTAGGTAATTTTTTACAAATATAACCATAATGTACTTTTTCTCCACTTTCTTCATCATCTTGTTTCTTAATAGTATAAATTTGAATATCAAAAGCTAAATGATCTCTTTCTAAATGCATCATTCTATTATCAGGAGAACCATAAGAAATAATAAAATAAATTCCTCCTGTTTTTAAAACTCTTGAAATTTCTTTTGTCATTGCTGCGACATTCATAAAAGAATGTTCACCACATAATAAAGCATCAATTGTACTTTTATCAATAACACAATCAAATGTTTCATCTTTAAATTTCATTTCTTTAACATCCATTACTTCAAAGTGAAGTCCTTGTTTATTTTTATTTCTTTCTTTCATAAATGCTATTACATTATCTGCTATGTCAATATTATAATTGTGTACATAACCATCATCATACATTTTCTCTGAAAATTCTGAATTACCACATCCTACATTTAAGATTCTGGAATTTTTACTTATTCCAATTTCTTCTAAGATTGGTTTTATTGTGTCGTAGTCTTCTAACCAATCAAATGTTGTTCCTCCTTGCTCATCATAACGTTGAATCCAGTAGTTTGGGTCACCGTAATTTGGCATTTTTATTTTTTTATATATTTGATTTTTTTTTTTTATCTTTTTTTTTTTAAATTAATTTAATTATTTATATTTATTTTTTATATATATTTCTTTTTTTAATTGTTAATAATAAAAAAAAACAATATCATAAAATTTCATTTTTTTAATATATCATATCAAATTAAAGCAATAAAAGAAAAAAATACAATAAAAAATATATATAAAAAATAAAAAAAAAAAACCAAAAAAAAAAAAATAACAAAAACCTGTAATAACCTCATAAAACAGAAAATTAAAAAAACTAAAAAAATGCCTAAATCACCTTATAAAAAAGTAATTAAAATAAAAAATAAAATCCAAAAAATCTGATAAGAAAGAAAAGAAGAATGACAAGCAACAAAATAAGTATCACCAGCAAGAGTTTGTACAGTAAAATTTTGTTTTTCAAAATGATCATCAGGGAAATAATAACAAAAAGGATCACCATCCATAGCATAATTATCACCAGCCATACAACAAGCACCATAACCACTAGAATAAGGCCAACAATCACCAGGAACAGAAGGATTTTGTACACCACAAGGTCTATATAAACTTTCTAAAGGAAATAATCTATCATAATCTTCTATTCCTGTACAATCAATTGTATATGTTAATTTACCATTTGATATAATTGGTGCTAAGTTTGTTTTTTCCATTGAATAACATATTTGGTAATCTGCTGGAGAATCTAACATTTTTAAGTAACAACATATGTGAGTTTCGTTTGAAAATCCTACACAATCACCTGCTTCTGTTGGTATGTAATTATCTGGACCACATTTACCGTAGGATGTTATTTTTTGAAATAGAAGAAAAAGGATGGGAAGGTACATTTTTTTTTTATATTTTTTTTATTATTTATTTTTTATGTTGTTTTATATTATTTTTTTTAGGGTTTTTAAAGTTTTTTTTTTTCTTTATTTGAAATGTAGTTTTTTTGTTTTTTTTTTATTTTAATATGATAATATTTTTTTAATATTTTTATTTTGGATGTATTTTGTATAAATTTATTTTGTTATATGATTCTTATCCTTAATATTTTTATTTATTATGATAATTATATATAATTATTAATAAATATTTATATTTTTACTATTTTATTTATAGTTATTTAGGTGTTTGAAATTGAAGATTTTACTCAATTTTTATTTTACTTTTAATATTTGATATTTTAAATTGCTCATAAACTAATTATATTATTCAAAAATATTCATTTAAATAAATAATTTATTTAATATTAATACAATTATAAAAAAATTTATGTCATTAATTTTAAATACTAAAACAACATAATAAAATATAATTAAATAAATAATTATGAATAAATCAATAAAAATTAATATTGTAAAAACGAATAAAGCAATGGAACTTAGTTCACGAAAGTAAATAATAAAAAAATATAAGTTAATCTTATATTTTTTAAAAAATAAATTCCATTTCAAAATTCCCTTTCCAATATTAATAAAACCATATTAAAATAAATTAAGTTCATTTTTATGAATAAAAATTGTATTTTTTCTAATTCATTTTTATCTTTTTTTATTAGTCTAAATCTCTTAATTAAATATCTTTTTATTTTGAATAGAATTAGAGAAACTTAAAAATTTTTATTATTTAATTTATTGTTTATTTCCTTTAATATTTATGAAAAAGAAGAACATTTTTTTATGTTAATTAAAATTGATGGAAAAAAAATATTAAAAAAATCTTAAAAAAAAAATTGAATAAAATATTTTAGGGAATTTGATTGTTTTAATTCCTTTTAATATGATTTTAACTTAATTTAAAGATTTTTCTATTGAATCAAAGTTTGTTCTATTATTCTCATTTATAAATATTATATTTTTATGGTAAAATGAATGTGGCTAAATTATAAAATATTAAAAAAACTCACAATTTTAAAACATAAAGTTGATTAAAAATATAAATCTTTATCAAAAAATGACTAAAAAAGCTTAAAAAAAACTAATTCATGGAATTAAACTTTTTTTTAAATAATCATATATTATAATAAACTAGTTTTTATAAAACTATTCTTTAAAAAAATATCTTTTGTAAAAAAAATAACCTTTGAAAAGAAATAAAAGTTTATGAAAAATAAAAAAAAATTTGTTTTTTGAGAAAAACATTTTTTACAATCAAAATTTTTTCAAAAATTTTCTACCACATAAAATTTAATAACTTTCAATTTAATATATTAAAAATAATTGTAGCTAAATCTATCCACAATAAATATTTTTTATCATAGAATTATAAAAAATTAAACCATTAAATGTTCAACAACAAAGGGTAAGTTTAAAATTATTTTTTTAACTAAATCTTTCTTCAAACAATAAAAGGAGAATTTTTTTAAGTGGAATACCTAAAGAAATAACTAAAAGTAAGAATTAAAATTAATTTAGATGATATAATTGATTATTTCAAATATTTTTCAGAAGTTATATCTTGTGAAATTTCCTTTGATGAAAAAAACAGTAAAAATAAATTTAATTAAATATATTTTTTAGATTGTTTATTAGGTTTTGGAATAATATGTTTATTAGAACCTTCAAAAGTTTCAAATATTATATTAACTCAACCACATATAATAAAAGGATATGAAATTTTTTGTCAAGAAAATTTTCCTAAAAATTTTCCTTATTTTTCCAAAAATTTCCCAAATGAAAATTTAAATATAAACAAAAAAACTTATCAAGAAAATCATCATTATAATAAAAAGATTTTTATTGGTGGAATACCATCTGAAGCAACAAAAAAAGATTTAATAAATTTTTTTCAAAGATATGGTGAAATTGAACATTGTATAATTAATACAGATATTTTAACAGATAAACCAAGAGGTAAAATAAATAATAAATTAATTTTTTTTTCTTAAATATTTAACTTTTTGTTTTTTTTTATTTTAGGTTTTGGTTTTATTATTTTTAAATCACCTTTTTCTGTGAATTTATGTTTAAAAGATTCAAAAAATCATTTTATTCTTGGAAAATGGGTAGAATGTAAAAAAGCAAAACCAAGTAAAGGAAGAAAAAAACATTTTATTGAAAAAATATCTTATCCTACTTATGAAAGTACTAATTTAAAAAAACAAAATATTAAACTCAAAAATAATTATGTTTTAAGAAGTTTAAATAGTAATAATTTTTATAAAGAACCTGCTTATTTTAATGATAATCATATATTACAAAATAATTTATTTGTTTATCAAGATAATGATTTCAATCAAAGTGATTATAATTCAGATGGTATAAAGGAAAAAAATTGTGAGAAAAATTTTGAAAAAAATAATAATGAAATTAATTCTGAGACTAAATTACAAAATTTTAAAAATGAATTAAAGGGTAAATTTAATACAATAAATGATGAACAAAATATAATGGAAATTGATACTAATTCATCTAGTTCATATACAAATATAAATTCAAATTATAATAAAAAAAATAATTCAACTTTTCAAAGAATAAAATTAAATTTTAATCAAAATCAAAAGAAATCAAATAATGAGAATTTTTTAATTGAAGAAAATTTTGAGAATCCTTATATTAATTCTAATAATTTCTATAATAAAAAAAGTGAAATTATAAATGAAACAAAAAAGTCTTTATCATATTCAATGTTACCTAATAATAATGAAAAACAAAACCCAATAAATGAAAAAGATAATTGGGATTTATCAAAAAATATTACTAATTCAACTAAAGAAATGTTTCAAAATTATTTTAATAATTTAAAAGATCCTCAAAATTATAATTACTTTCATTATAAATTATTTGATGTTAATGGAGAAGATATATCAAATTTAACTTCATATCAAAATAATACAAAAATAAATTTATTTAAAAATGAATCTTCAAGTAAAAGTGATAAAGATTCAGATTCAAATTCAGGTTCAAATTCAAATTCTAATTCAAATTCAAATAATTCAAATTCAAATAAAAACAAAAGTTCAAGTACTGATAATAATTCTCAAAAAATAAAAAATAATAAATTATCATCATCAGATAATCAAACATTATCAAAAAATTCAAATTCAAATAAATCAAATTCAAAATCTAATTCTCAACATTCTAGTAATTCATGTGAAAGAAGTGATTCTAATTCAATTAAAAATTCAGGTTCTAATTCTGATAGTAATTCTGGAAATTCAGGTAAAAATTCTAATTCAAATCAAAATAGTGGAGATAGTAATCAAAATTCAAAAGAATCTAAAACTCCTTCTAATAATTATAAATATAAAAAACATTATAAAAAAAGTAAATCTGATAGTATAATAGAATCATTAACATCTGAATTAATTAATTATAATAAAGACTCAGAATAAATTATATAAATTTGGGTTTTGTAAATAGTAATATTATAAGTAATAAAAATTATTCGTTTCTAAAAAAGAACATTTCTGAAATATAATATTTTATTAAATGTTATTTTTAAGGCAATGAATAATAATAAATGTGATATAAAATTGTTAAAATATATAATTATCGATCGTTTATATTTTTAAATCAAAGGAAAAATATGAAAAATTTTTCATTTCAAATATATTTTTTGAACAAAATTTATTGAAGAATCATAAATTATTATATCAAATAGAATTTATAAATTAAAGTTATATATATAATTTTAATAAATTTTATTAAAATAAAAAAGATTTTAAAAAAATATTAATAGTGTTCATCTTATATTTAATTTTTATTTAGTATCTATCATTTTAAATTTAGATATATTAATCTTAAATTATAATTATCTTTAAAATTATGATTATTTATTTTTTTAATCTTTCATATAATGATTTATATTTATAATAAAGGACAAATGTTGATATTTAAGAAAAATCTCATATATTTTTAAAAAGTTTTTAAATTTTTAAAATAAATTTCAATCTTATTTTTATAATTTAATAAATCAAATAAATTAAAAATATAAATGTCAGTAAATGCTGAAGAATATATTAATTCATTAAAATCTACTTTAGTTGAATATGAAAATGTTAACAAAAATCAACAAATAAAAATAGTTTCTCAGCAAGAGACAATTGAAGAATTAAATAGAAGAATAAATGAAATAGAAACAGTAATGGCAGATAATGTTCAATTAACAAATGAAATAAATAAATTAAATGATATAATTAGAGAAAAAAATCAAATTATATCAGAATTTCAGCATTTGGCACAAATAAGTACATTAAAATTTGAATCATATATAAATAGTAATCAACAAAATCAAATTATTTTAGAAAAAAAAACAAAAAAATTAGATGAACTAAAATCAAAATTTAATCCTTTATCAGAATCATATTCTAAATTAGAAAATGAACACAAAAAATTATTAAATGCATTTAATGAAAAAAGTACATTTAATAATAAAGAGATTGCAGAATTAAATGATAAATTAGCAGAAATTACAACTAAATATAATGTAATAAGAGAAGATAATGAAAAATTAAAAAGTGAAAATGTAAATCATAGAAAAGAAGTAAATGAATTAAATACAACAATAAATGAATTATCTAGATTTCAAATTGAATTTAATAATATAAAATTAGAATTTGAAAATTTACAAAAAGAATTATCAGAAAAAAATGGAAGAATAATAGAATTAGATAAAACAAATGAAGAATTAAAAGAAAAATTAGAAGAGTCTGATAATAATTTGAAAAATATTTCAAATTATGGGAAAGATTTAGAAAAAAAAGTTGATAATTTAAATAAAATATGTCAAAAATTTGAAACAGCTTATAATAGTAGTTTAATTGACTTAGAAAAAAAACAAGATGATAGTAATAAAATAATTAAGGAACTTGAAGCTAAAAATAAAGAAATTGATGTTTTAAAAGAAAATTTTAATAAACAAATTAGTCTTCTTAAAACAGAAAATAATGCATTAAAAAAAAGGGAAAATATTTATAAGAATACTTTATCAAGATTAAAAACTTATAATACTAATACAATTAATTCAACCATAAATTCGAATATAATGCCAGGAAGAACTAATAATAATATTAATATTAATAATAATAGTAATAAAAGTTTTATGAGTCCTCAAGTTAATTATAATAATGATATTAATAATATGAATATAAATACAAGTTATATGACTTATAATCCTCAAAGAAATGATTTAAATATTTCTTCTCTTGATAGAGATGAATCATTTAGATATAGTTATTTTTTAATTGATAATTTAAAGAATGCAATAAACAAATTTGATTTTCAAAATGAATATACAAATCTTATTTAAAACCTTTTTTTAGTATTAATTTAAAAATTTAACTATAATTTAAATGTTTTAAAATAATTATTCATTTTATTAAATAAATATTAAATGAAATTATTAAATAAATTCATGATAATTGTATCAAGTAAATTTAATTTTTAAAGAGTAAAGAAAAAGATGATAAAAAATACAAATAATTTTTTGATATTTATTAAGCAAATATTAATTATTGATTTTTTAATAAAAATATTTCATAGTTTTATCAAATTTTAAGGTTGATTATGATTTATGTTATTTAAAATTATATATAATTCTACAAAATGATTAAATTATTATAATAAAATAGTTATTTCAAAGAAAATTATTATACTTTATTAATATTCTGAATATAATTATTCATCACAAATGAATATTGAATAAAGCTAAATAATTATTTAACTTCAAATTTTCAAATCCAAAAAAGATTTTAATCTTTTTTTATATTTTTTTTTCTTAAATTATGAATTTTCAAAATATAAATAAAATAATTCCTATATATTTATATATTATTATCAATAATTAACAAAAAAAAACCTATTAAAAATTTAAATAATTAATAAATTTAAGATATAAAATATTATCTTTTTTCTAATTATTATATCTATCTAGTAATTATTTTAAAGAGAAGATATACAAAAACAATAAATTCAAGAATAATAACTATCCATAATTTACAATAAGACGACTTTTGAACATAAATATCTAATTTCCCAGTTGCTTTAATCAACCTTTCATCTAACCTATCCATCTAAAAATTTAAAAAAAATAAATTTTACATTAGAATGTAAATTATCCAATTTAACAATTTGATTTTCAACATCATGATGAATTTCTTTAGCTTTTTTTTTACCTTGAACAACATCTTTAGTAATTTCTTCAATTTTTTCATCTTGTCCTTTTAACATATTTTGACCATGATCATATAATTGTTGATTATCCATAAATTTAATTTGATTTCTAGTTTCTTCACTCATTCCTTGTGGTATAAAATTCATAGAATATTTTTGTTTTTTTGCCTCATTATAATTTGTTGATAATCTATCATAATTTAAACTAAAAGATTCTATTACACCTTTTCTTTTATTTATTACTGATATTGGGATTTCAGATGGAGGATTTGCGTATTTTTCTCTAAATGTATTTACCTTTGAATTATATTCTACAAGTAATTTTTCTATTTCTTTTTCTATTGAAATTGTACTTCCTGATTTACCTATTGTTTTAAGTTCTGTTATTTTTTTATTTATTTCTCCTTCTAATTTGTTTATTTCATCACAACGATCTTGATATCCTTCTTTGAAGTAGTCTGTCATTTTTGTAATTAATTTTATATAAATTTTTAGATTTTTTAATTGAATAAAATCAAAACATTAAAATTAATTTTTTTTATTTATTTATTATTTATTTTGAATTTTTTTTCTAGTAATTATAAATTTTGTCATCAATTTATTGTTTTCAAAATGTCTTGAATTTTAATAATGAAAAATCATTATTATCTAATATATTAAAATCTTTATAATATAATGATTATTGTCTTTTTAATAATTAAAAAAATAAGTTAAATTAAAATGTTGAATTATTATAAATTATTTTAAATATAAATGAAAATATAAAAAGAAAATAATGTTTCAATACCTAATTTAAAGTTATATATTTATTATATTTTATATTTTTTATATAATACCCCATTTTAAATACATCATATTTTTATTTAAAAAAAAATATATATTTTTTAATTAAAAAATAATATATTTTAAATTTTAAATAAAAAAAAGTTATTAATGTTATTATTATTTATTATTTTAAATTTTTGGCATTAATTCAATCATAAATTCATTATAACTAATAATCCCATCATTATCTTTATCTAATATATCAATTAACATTTTAATTTCAAAAGGTTGTAAAAATCTTCCATAAGTTTCCATAAACTCAATAATATCTTCTTTATATATTCCAGCACAAAAACTTTTTTTAATTTTATTAAATAAATCAAAAGAATTAAAACCAGGTACCATACTTAATTCAAATCTTATTTTTTCATTTGATTTTTCACCATCAATAATACTTTTAATAACATTAATAATAATTTCATTAGTTTCATTACAAAAACCTTTAAAATTATCATTTGGACCTCTTTCAGAAAATAATTTAGCAAGAGAGTATTTTTTAGGTAAAAAAATATTACAAAATTCATCATAATCAAATCTTCCATCTAAATTCTTATCATATCCTCTAAATAAAATTTTAATATCATTAATAGAAAGAAATACATTTAATTCTTTTAAAGCTTCAGATATATCAACTGAAGATATTGAATTTCTTTGATTATAATCAAAAAATTGATATAAATTTGTTAAATTGGCATCAGTACAAAATGAAAGAGATTCTTTTGCATTTTCTATTATATTTCCTTGTATTACTATATCATTTAATAATGATGCTAATAAAGAAAATTGTTTTTGAATTCTACAACATGATTCACATGGTGATATATTATTATGAGGACATGAACTTATATTTTCAGGTTGATTTGATAATTGTAATGTGTTTGGTGAAATATTATTTTCATATTGTAAATTGTTATTTATGGGATTAGGATTAATTGAATAATAATTGTTATTAGAATAATTATTTTGAGAATAATTATTTTGAGGATAATTATTTTGTGAATAATTACTTTGAGAATAATTATTTTGATGGTAATAATTTTGGGTTATATGATTATTTGGATAATCATTATTTTGAGAATAATAATTTTGAATCATATTATTATTTGGATAAAAATTATTTTGAGATGATAAATTTGATTGATTGAAATTATTTTGATATGATTGTTCATAATTCATTTGTGGAGGTATATAATTATCATTATTTGATTGAGTGGAATATTTATTTGTTTCATTTTGATATTTATTATAATTATTTGATGAAGAATGTTTGGTTGTATAGAAATTATTATTTGATGGATTATTATTTTGAATATTTTCAAATTTTTCCCCTGTTGAATAATCATATGATAAATTATATTTATTTTCTGGATTATAATTTACATTATTTTGTTCATTAAATTTATTATTTGGTGTTTTTAATTTATAATAATTATTATTATTATAATTTTGTTTTGGTAAATTAATTTCATTATTTTCTTCATTATTAAAATTTCTTTTATTATAATTTATTTTTGGACTTTTATTAATTGTAATATCATTTAAAGAATAATTAGATTTATAAGGAAAAAAAATTTCTTGGAATTCTTCATAAGAAATTTTCCCATCATTATCAGCATCAATTCTAAACATTAAAATAATAGGATCAATATTATCTAATTCAACATTATTTTCTCTTAAATAATAAGCTAAATTTTCTTGAGTAATATATTTCTGATCATTCACAATAGAAATATATGCTTCATAAGTTGTAAATTCTTTAGAATATTTTAATTCATCAGCAATTGAAATTAAAGTTTTAACTAAATTTAATTCTTTTATTAATAATTTATTAAATGTATTCTCAACATTATTTTCTAATTTACTATCTTTATTTTCTCTATACATAACACTATTTGCAAGAGATGAATTTCTTTTTGATAAAACAATTCCTAAAAATTCATTATAATCTATAGAAAAATCATTATCTTTGTCAAAATTATGAATAAATCTTCTTAAACAATGTTCTTCATATGGTATATTATTATTTTTTAAATATGTTTTCAAATCATCTAATGTTATAAAATTTTTTTCATTTGAATCAATAACATTAAAAAGAATCTTAGGATAAAAAAATTGATTTTGACATAATTCTACCCTTATTTTTTCAATTTCATCATCAAGAATTTTAATAGTAGTGAAATATTTTACTAAAATTGAATTCCAAGGTTTCATAGACATAATGGGAAAAAAAAATTAAAAACAAAAAAAATTTAAAAACTTAACCAAAAGAAAACAAAAAATAAATTATAAATAAAAAATAAATAATAAATAAATAAAAATTATCATATATAACAAATCAGTTATAAAAAAAATTAAATAAAACTAAAAAAATGAGTTCAATCTTAATGACATGGTTGAACACAGAAGTAGATCTCTCAAAAAAAATAACAAATATGGAAAAAGACTTTTCAAATGGTTATTTATTAGGAGAACTTCTTCATAAATTTAATCAATTAACAAATTTAGATTCATTTCAAGATAGAAATGATAGAGAAGCAATGGTAAATAATTTTAGAATATTACATGATGTTCTAAGAAATGTAGGAGTTAAATTTGATACAAATACAGCAACTTCAATAATGCATCAAAAAAAAGGAGTAATAGCAAATTTATTATATGAAATTAGATCAAATTTAGAAAAAAAAGGTGTTAATCCTGAAAATATTTCATTAAAGAAATCTAGTCATTTTCAAGAAATGTATGCTCCTATGAAATTTAGACAAGAAATTCCTCCTTATGATGCTTTTGATTCTAAACATTTTATTGATACTTTACAAAGGAAAGTTCGTTCTCAAAAAGAAGTGGATTTAGAAAATAAATTAAAGAGATTTGAAGATTTTAAACAAGAACAAAATAGAAGAATTGAACAAGCTAAACTTGATGAAGAATTAAGAAAAAAACAAGAATTAGATATTAATATTAAAAATCATAGAAATAAAAATCAAAGATATCATGCATTTTTACAACAATTTGAAGAGAAAGGTATTAATAATTGGAAAAATAATATGTTAAGAGGAAAACAAAGAGAAATGAAAGATATTCAATTCCAATTAGATGAAGCAAATAAAATTCAAAGAAATCTTCAAAGAGGAATTAATAATAATATTGCAATTTATAAAAGAGAAGTTAATCAATTTGAAGAAAATTTTGGTAAAAATGGAAAAAAAAAAAATTTATTAAATAAAGATAAAATAAATGAAGAAAATAAAGAAGATTTAAATACAAATGAAATAGCTAATGCAAATATAACAAATGATATTAATGAAAATGCATTACCTTTAAGCTCAGGACCAATTGGAGGAAGTTCTCTTCCTCATTATCCTGATGTTGATGCAAGAGCTGAAGCAATTAAAGATAAAATTTTTCAAAAAATAATGGTAGATAATAGAACTAAAACAGAAAGAAATAGAAGAAGAAGAAAAATTATTGTTGAACAATCAAAAGCTCAATTAGAAATTGAAAATAGAAGAAGAGAAGAACAATATATTTCAAAATTAGCTAAACAAAGTAATCAAGAAAAACAATTAACTTATGAAACTTATCGTGTTAACCAATGTAAGAATATTATAAGAGAAAATAGGAATCTTAGAGAAGAAATGTATAAAAAGAGACAAGAACAAAATATTGAATTTGAAAAAATTAATCAAGAAAATTTCCTTAAATTTCATCAAGAAAATTTCAAAAGAGATATGGATAAAGAAGATGGAAGAAAAAAGGATTTGGAAATATCACAAAAGCAAAAAAAGAGAAATTTAAATTCAGATATATGTGAAAAGATGATAAATTTAATTATAGATATTTCAGATAAATCATATGAATATCAACAAATAAATGATGTTGAAGAAATTGATCCAAGAGTCTGGAGAGAATGGACTAATTTATTTATTAATAATGAATCTGTTTTATATAAGGAACCAGAAGTTGATCAAATAAGTGAAATTCATAATAATGAAGAAAATGAAGAAGAAGAAGAAAAAAAAGAAGAGGAAGAGGAATATAAAGAAGAAGAAGAAAAGGAAAAAGATAAAGATAAAGAAAGTGAAAAAGAAAAAGAAAAAGAAGTTCCACCAAAATCAAATAAAGGAACAAAATTAACAGGTGAACATGAAATTATTCATGAACATGATGATGAACATGAAGAACATGATAATGATGAAATTCCACATGAAGGACAAGAAGATGAAGATATGGATATTAATATAGAATCTGATTATGGAAAAACATTCTTTGAAGCATTAAATGGTGGAAATGCCCAATGTACAAAAATAGATAAATTACTTGATAAAGATGAATTTACAGAATATACTGAAAATAAAGGACAATGGGATCCTTCTTTAATTCCTGAAGAAGCTTTTATTACTTTAACTGCTGATGATTTAGTTTTTAATTATAATCCACCTGCTAATAATGTTGATCCAAAAAAAGATCCTAAAGCTAAAAATCCTCCTCCTGCTAAAGGAGCTGATAAAGGAAAAGGTGGTGGAGATAATATTGAAGATTTAATTAAAGAAAGTGATCCTGAAGATTTAGTTATTCCTAAAGAAAATGTTAAAAATACACTTTTTGGTGATTTAATTGATATTTTAATTGATATTAAATATGAGGAAGAAGCTAAGAAAATTAAAGAAGAAAAAGAAGCTTTTAAAAATGTTTTTAGATATGTTCCTATTAAAATTTCTATTATTGGACAAGATTTTTCAGGAAAAAAAACACAAGCAAAAATATTAAGTCAAAATTTCCCATTGAAAATATATGATTTAGGTGAATTAGTAAAAGATGCTTTAAGTTATATTTCAAATAAAAGAGATACAAAAACAAACTTTTTATTAAGTGGTCCTTTAGCAAAATCAAACTTAAGTATAGGTAGTAAAGATGGTAGTGATAATAAAAATTCAACAATAGTAAAAATGAGAAATGAACAAGCAGAAGAAGATAAAAAATATGCAAAAATAAAAGAATTGGCATCAGAAATAGTAAAAAGATTATTACAAGGTAATGCAATTTCAGATGATATTTATGCTGATTTATTATATGAATATATTAAAAAAGATTTCCCACCAAAAGAAGATTATGAAGTTGCAAGAGAAATTATTGAAAGAGTAGAAAGAATAGAAGATATTAAAGAAGAAATTCAAAAGAATATAGAACAAAATTCAAATAGACCAAAAGCATTTGAAAAAAAAGATAAAGAATTAAATGATGAATTAATGAAAATATCATTAGAAGCAAGTAAAGGATTTGTTGTAGTTAATTATCCAAAAACATATAATCAAGCAAAAATATTAGAAAGTAAATTAAGTGGTTATATTTCAGAAGCAGAATCACCAGAATTAAAATCAACTAAATTAAAAGAAGTTTTTAAAATAGTTTTAGATAAATCAGAAAAAATAAATCCACCATTCCAATTATTAAAAGGAGGATTTGACTTTATTTTTTATTTAAATGTTCCAGGTAATGAATGTATAAGAAGAGCAGTTGGAAGAAGAGTTTATAGAGATCCTAAAACAAATGAAAAAATAGTTTATCATTTAGAAGATAATCTTCCTCCAATAACAGGAAATACTTGTGAAAAATTAGAAAAAATAAATGATACTGATCATTCAGAAAGTTCATTAGTTACTCGTCATTTAGCTTTTGAAAATTCAATTAATCAAGTTGTTAATTTTTATCAACCTTTTGGATTTGAAAAAATAAATTTGAAAAGTTTTGAAATTATTGATGGTAATAGAGAAAGAGATTATGTTACTCAGGATATTTTATCTTATGTCAATCAATTAGTTGAATTAAATGAACAACATGATCAAGAAGTATTTGAAAATCAAGAAGAAGAAGAATTTGAAGAAGAAGAAGAAAATCCTGATGGTAATATTTTAGATGGAATTGATGGTGATTTAAATGAAGGTGAAATTAAAAAAGAAGAAGAAGAAAAGAAAGAAGAAGAAAAGAAAGAAGAAAAAAAAAAAGAAGAAAAAAAAGAAACTGAAGAAATTAAAGAAGAAGAAAAAAAAGAAGAAGAAGAAGAAAATAAAGAAGGTGAAGAAGAAGAAAAAAAAGAAGGTGAAGAAGAAGAAAAAAAAGAAGGAGAAGAAGAAGAAAAACAATTAAATCCATATGAAGAATATTGTCAAAAAATAGAAAAAATAAAAGAAGCATTAAATAAAGATTTATCAGAAGTTTTATTAAAAATTTGGACAAAACTTTTTGAAAATTATGTAAATGAATGTAAATCAATATTTAAATTTTTAAGAGTACAAAGAGATTCAATTGGAGTAAACTATAATTTAATTTGTCAGAAATTTATAGAATTTTTAAAAAGACCTTCAAAAAAGCAAATTTTACTTTTAGATTATCAAATGAAATATAATAAATTTTTAGATGATTATCCTGATTTAAAAGATGATCCAGCTGTTAAAGAAGAACATCATCAAGAAGTTGATGATTTAAATGATAAAATATTTGAAATTATAGAAACAAGAAAAAATGAAGCTGTTGATGAAAGAAAGAAAATAATGACAAGTGGTTGGATTGAAAATGAAATGGAAAAATTCTTTATGGCATTAGAAAGATTATTCCAAAATGAAATTGATAAATTTATTGGTTCAATGCAAATTATGCGTGATTATTATCATAATTTAGATAATAGACCTTTAATTGAATTACCTTTTACTACAATTGATATTATAAAAGAAGAAATTGATACTACACCAATTGAAGAATTTAATACTGAAGAAAATAATCCTGAAGAAAAAAAAGAAGAAGGTGAAGAAGGTAATAATGAAAATAAAGAAGAATTAACACCAGAAGAACAAATAGAAAAAAATTTACCTATATCATATCCTCGTTTAGAAAAATTATATAAAACTTGTTTAAAAGTCCAATTTGATTATGATGAAGCAATTAAACAAAGTGAATTAAATAGAATAAATGCACAAAATGAAAATAATAAAAAGAAAGATCCAAAAGGAAAAAAAGGAGCAAAACAAGAACCAGTTGAAGAAGAAAAAGAAGAAGTATATGAACATAATGATGAAATGAAAAAAGCATTAAGTAATGAAAAAGCAAAATATAAATATAAAATAACATTACTTAAATATTGGGGTATTAATTGTTTAAAAAATATGAGAAGAATATCATTAAATGTTTATAATAAATTAGAAGATTGGATTATTTTAGCAATTAAAGCTGAAAATGAAGCACTTGAACAATTAACAAATATGTTAAAAGAAAATATTGAAAGTGAACAAAAAATAAAATATGAATTAGCTTTAGATACTTTTGATGTTATTGTTAATATGGATGTACAAAATTATATTGAATTACCACCTAAACCAATGCCAGCAAAAGAAGTTATTGATCATGATAAATTTAATATTGTACAATTAAGAATTTTAATGGAAGAATTAGGAACTTATTTAGTTGAGGGAACTACTTCTATTAGAAGTTCTACTTTTATTTCAATTTTTATTAAAAAATATATTGCTAGTAAAAATGATAATGATGTTTATTATGGTATTCCTAATTTACTTAAAAATTTATCTTTTTATAATTACTTTAAATTTATTAAGAGATTAGATCCTGAAAATACTGATTTAGTTTCTTTAAATCAAATCGGAACTTATTTTGCTTTATTAAATAATAATGTTCCTAATGAAGATGAGACTAAAGATATTATTACTCAATTAGAACAAATTATTAATTATTATGAATCACCTGAAGTTACTAAAGAGCAATTTATTGGATTGAAATTCTGGTTTGATGAAAATGAAAAGTCTTTAACTTTACCTAATCATGAAGATTTTCATAGAGATGAAAAATTAAAGGAAATTTTATTTGATATTAATAAAGGAGAAACTGGAACTGTTAATATGAATGATTTTATTAATATTTTAAATTTAAGTTGTTTGGGTATTCATACTGAAAAAATGATTGGAAAAACATATTATGACGTATTATTCTTTTAAATATTAATTATTATTATTTTTATTCAAAATTTTTAATATTTAAAAAAAATTTTATATCCAAAATCAAAACCAAAAATTTATTATTTAGAACATATACTTGTTACTTAATTATATATTTAATATCAAATAAATTATTTATTTATTATGGAAGACACAATAGTAATCAAAAATCCACTTATATTCTTAAACGAATCATATTTTAAAAAACATATATTTAAAGATAATTTTAAAGATGGAACTATAAATGTTATTTTAAAAAACGAAATTCCATATGAAATATTTATTACTTTTAAAGAAAATCCTAGTTTATGTGATCAATTCATAGAGAAATATAATAATAGTTTTTTTGAAGATGAATTTAATTATAAATTACAAATAGAAAAAGTACCTAAAGACTTTGATATTGAAAAAGAAAAAGAATCAATATTATCTCAAGAAGAAAAATATATTAAAATTCCATATCATATAGATTATGAAAATATGATATTTAAAGACTATGAAAATACATTATATAAAAATGGATTAATATATCATGATGAAGAAGAAAAATCAAAAATTTCAAATGGTGCAAAATGGTTAATAAAAAAATTTGGTCAAAACTTACTTCAAGGTAAATCAGTATTAAGAATATCCCTTCCAGTATTTTTATTTGATAAAAGAACACTTCAAGAAGTCTTTGCATATGAATTAAAAGGAGCACCATATTATTTACATCATGCATATTATTCTAAAAATATATTTGAAAGATTAAAATGGATAACAGTATTAATGATGTCTCAATGTTATATTTCAACATTTGAAACAAAACCTTTTAATCCAATAATTGGTGAAACATTTCAATGTAGAATTGGTGATTTACAAATGTATTTAGAACAAACTCAAAATCATCCTATTACAGCAAATTTTTATGGTATAACTGATAATAAACATATTAAAATATATGGTTATATAATATATGATGCTACAATTGGTGTTAATAATTGTTATGCAGTTAGATTAGGAAAATATTTTATTGAATTTGATGATGGTCAAAAATATCAAATGAGAACTCCTGCTGTTTTATTACAAGGTTTCTTTAATGAAAGATTATATAATTATGTTGAATGTTGTGCAGTATTAGATTTAACAAATAATTATGCTTCTTTTATAAAATTAAATCCTGATGAACTTGGGTATTTTAAAAGTTTCTTTTCTAATAAACAAAATTCTTCTCCTGACACTTTCGTTGGTCAATTTTGTAAATTAAGTGATGTTACTTTAAGAGAAAATGATGGTAAACATGAATTAAATAAAAATTCTACTCCTATTATAAAAATTGAAGGTAGTTGGACTAGTGATATTAGATTTGATGGTGATGAATATTGGAATGTTGAAGATAATAAATTATTTACTATATATGAAACTGGATATATTTTACCTTCTGATGGAAGAAAAAGAGAAGATTATATTGAATTAGTTAAAGGAAATATTGATAAAGCACAAGAAGAAAAAGAAAGATTAGAAAATTTACAAAGATATGATAGAAAATTAAGAGCTGATTATGCAAAAAAAAATAAATAATAAAATTATTTAAATTAAAAAATGAAAATTATTTATATAATTTAGATTTTTATTTTTTTATATTTATAAAATATACAGAATTATCTTTTTTTTAATTTTTGATAAATGAATGAAATTCCAAGTAAATAATTTTTTACTTATATTAAATAATTTATTAGAAGAAGAAAAGAAAATAGAAAAAAATGAAGAAGAGGAAGAAGAAGAAGAAGAAAAAATAGATGATTTTAAAAAAAAAACAGATGAAAAATTAATAGAACCAAAAGATGAAATGAAAGAAGAAAGTAAAGAAATAGAAAGTCCAAAAATAGAAAATGATAATAATATAATTGCTTTACAAATAATTGAAGAATATAAACAATTAATAGAAGAATTAGCAAAAATAAAAGAAACAGGAAATAGTTTTTTCAATGAAAAAAATTATGATGAAGCAGAAAAATATTATAGAGAAGGAATTGATAAAATAGAAAAATTTGTACCATCAAATTCATTATCTGAATTTAATGAAGAAGTTCAAGATTGTATTTTTAAAGTTAATTCATATAAAAAATCTTTTTATGGAAATTTATCTATTTCACTTTCAAAAAAAAATAATTTTAAAGAAGCAATTCAAATTTGTTTATATATTTTAAATAATATTGATCCAGAAGATGAAACTTCTTATATTAGATTATTAAAATGGACAATTAAAGATAATGATTATGAAAAAGGGAAAAAAATTGCAGAAGAAATTAAAGAAAAATTTAATAGTAATGAAGAAAAATTTAAAAAAATAGAAAAAGAATTTAATGAAATATTAAAAGAAATTAATGAATATGAAATTAATAATCCTACTTCAAGTAACTGGTTAAAATATACTTTATATGGTACTGGATTTGTAATAGGAATTACTTTAATTACAATATTGGTTAAAAAAAAATTTTATAATAAATAATAGTAAATAAAAAATCAATTTATTTAATATGAAAATTAATCTATATTTTCAAATAACAATCAAATTGATATAATAAAAATATATTATTTAATTAAAAAAAATAATTAAATAAATAAAAAAATAATTAAATAATAAAATAAAAAAATTAATCCAAAAAAACCATATTAGAATTAAAATGGAAGACCAAACAGAAAATATAGAAAATATATCAACATCATTTGATAAAATAGATGAAAAAATGCATTTTATGAAAGAAGAATTTAGTGAAGTCCATCTATTTTCAAATGTAAAAATAGAATTTGAAAATTGTTATACTGCAATGGCAAAAAATGGGGGTTTAGTAGCATTTTGTAAAAAACCAAAAGTTTTTATAATGGATTCAAATAATCCAATAAAAAATAATGTTATAGTAATGTGTCAAGATGGTTCAAATTGTATTGAAATTCCATATCATGTCGAAGAAAGAGAAAAAATTTTAATTTTATTTGATTTTACACATGAAGAAAAATTATATGGTATTCATAATGATGGAACAATATTTAAATTTGATATTTTAACACAAACTGCTGTTCAAAAAGTTTCTGGCGACACTTTTAAAAATGAAAAAATTGTATCTGCAAAATTTTTTGAAAATGGTTTTGTAGCATTAACAGATATTTATAATTTTTATTTATCAAAAGAAATAAAAAATCCACAACCTTATTTATTTATTTCATTAAGCATGATTAATATTAATGATTATATTAATGATTATTTATTTTTACCTCCTTCATGTACTACTTCTAAAAATATTGAATTAATTTTTCCTTATCCTGAAAAAGCTGGTGTAGTTCATGTAATTGGAAAAAATGAAAATGAGAATTTTTCATTAAATGAAAAAGGAGAATTTAATGGTATATTTTATATTAAAAAAGATGTTGAATTACCATTTAGTTCAAAATCAATTAATCAACAACCAGAACAAGCTGATTTAGGTAAAATTTCAGCATTAGCATTATCACCATCAAATAGTCAAATTGCAATGTATAGAAATGATGGTTCTGTCTTTTTTTTTCATAGTAGTTTAAATTTGCAAAAATATCCTAGAATGGAAACTAAATTTACTATTAATGATTCTCCAAATGATGAATATGAAACAAGTGAACAAAAAGCTATTTTAGAATATAATGAAAATACTCAATTTTTATTTTGTGGTGAAGATGCTGTTTGTATTTGTGGTAAAAGATTTATTTTATTAGTTAATGCAAAAAAAAAAACTTTATATTATAAAATTACTGAAAGAAGTGGTCAAAGTGCAATGTTAAATATTAGTTTTATGCATTGTATTAGTGAAGTTGATGGATTAAGAGTTATTACTTTAAAAAATATATTTTTTATTTCTAAAGTTTCTAAACAATTATATAATACTTGTTATCCTTTTTCAGAAGATCCTGCAAAAAAATTGTTAAATGCTTATAAATCAGCACAAGAAAAACAAGCAAATTGTGATAAAGAAATAAGAGAAATTGCATCAAAATTAAGTGATGCTATTAAAACTTTATCTCAAGTTGCTGCTGGTTTATTTTGGACTAATGATAATGATAAAAATAAACAAATTCAATTATATATTTTAAAAGCAGCACAACATGGAAAAAGTTTTGTTCAAAATAATGAATTAAATTATGATTTATTTGTGCAAACTTGTAAAGAAATTAGAATAATGAATAATTTACATTCATGTGATCCAAAACAAGATAAACCAAGATTTATTACTTATGCTGAATTTAAAAATATTGGTGCAAAGGATTTAATAAAAAAATTAATTAGACAACAAAATTTTGCTTTAGCATATGATATGTCAAAATATTTAGATTATAATGTTAAAAAAGTTTTTCAAAGATATGCCATTGCAAAAATTAAAAAAAAAGGTTATCAATCAACAACTGAACAAAATAAACTTTATGAAGAAATAAATAATCAATTAAAAAATATTCCTAATATTTCTTATATTAAATTAGCAAAAAAAGCTTTTAAATATGGAGCAAAAGATATTGGTATTAAATTCTTAGAAAATGAAAAATCAATTTTAACTAAAATTCCACAATATATTCAATTAAAAGAATGGGATAAAGCAATTTCATTAGCTTTTGAAACTTATGATAGAAATGTTTTATTAACTGTAATTGATAAAATATTTAAAGATAGAGATATTGATGTTCCTAAATTTTTAACAATTGTTTCTAAATTTGAAAATATTAATTCTGCAGTTATTGAATATTTAAAAAAAAATGTACCAGATCAATTAGAAAATTATTTAAAACAAAAGAATTTATATGATGAATTATTCTTTATGTATCTTGAAAAATTTTTCAGAAGTAAAGATTTAACATCAAGAAAAAAAGCTTTGGATAGTGTAAAAGAATATCAAAAAATATTAGAAAAAAAACCAGGAGATTTTGATTATAAATTTTATAGAAATTATGTAAATGATTTAGAAAATTCTTTAAAATTAAAAGCAAAATGTTTAGAAAAGGGATATATTCAAACAACAGATACAGCACCATTTGATAATTCAGTTTATGATTGTTTCAAAGCAATAATTGAAAAAGGTGATAATGAAATATCTGAAAGTGAAAATAAAATATATGATATTTCACCAAAAAAATATATGATATTAAGATTAAGAGCTTATGCTGGAATGGATAGGTTTGATGCTATTGATAATGTTTTAAAAGGAAATACTTTAAAAAAATTAAATTTAACTCCTTTAAATTTAGCTGAGTTATATGTTGATTATAAAAAATATGATAAAGCTGTTGAGTATATTAAACAAATTACTGAATCTGATTATTTTGATTATAAAATTGAAATGTTGAAATATATGGAAAAATATGCTGATGCTTTAGAATGTATTATTACTGATAAAGATTGTGATAGAAAAGATATGTTAGTTAATGATATTTTAGCAAAGAAACCTGATTTAAAAACAAGAGCTGATGAATTATTTGCTAAATATGGTCATTAGAATAATATAAAATTATTAATATTTAAACAGAAAAAAATTTAATTTAATCAAAATTTTTTTAAAAATAAACTATTTTAATTAATATTTTTTAATAGAAATTTATATATTTATATCCAAATAGAATATTATATGGTCATTAAGTTATAAATTTTAATTTATACTGATAAAAATAATTTCTCAATATTAAATGTATAAATAAAAATTACAATAAAATGGGCTTAATGCAAACAACATGTTGCAAAAGTAAAATATTTATATTAACAATAATAAGCAATAAAAAACATGGTTGGTGAAGTCCCAGTAGAAAATAAAACCTATCCAACAAATCCAACAAAATCATCTTATCAAGAATCAAATATAAAACCAGCAATAAATAAAAATAATAGTATAAATCCATTATTTAAAGCACCAAGACTTCTAACAATAAAAGTAAATAATCAAAACTTATTAAAAAAATCAACAGAAAATATAAATAAAGGAGGAGAATTTGCATTACATCAAATTTATCAACATAGAAGACAAAGTATTAATCTTAATGTCAATAAATTAGATGTTAATAATAATTTTTCAATTATTAGTATTAAAAGCGCTGAAATTGAATCATTTAGACCAAAAGAAGATTTACCAATAGAAGAAATTAATCATATTATGACTGAAGAAGAAGAAAAAAATTTAAGAAATTCTTTATCTAATCATTTTGTTTTTAGAGATATTACTGCTGAAGTTTTAAATTCTTGTATTAAACAATGTATTTTTTGTACTTTTAGAAAAAATAAAATTATTTATCATGAAGGAGAAGAAGGTAATTTTTTTTATGTTATTGCCAAAGGCTCAATTGAAGCAACTGAAAAAAAAAAATTTAAAAAAAAATATAATAAATGGGATTGTTTTGGAGAATTAAGTTTAATAACACAACAAAAAAGAGAAGAGACTGTTAAATGTTTAGAAGATGTTGAATTATTTTCATTTGATGGAATAGCATTTCGTGATACACAAAAAAGAATAAATGAACAAATATTAAAAGAAAGATTTGACTTTTTAAATAATATTTTTATTTTTGAAACATTAGATTCTATTTCTAAATATAATGTTGCACAAAGAGTAATTTTAAAAATATTTAATAAAGATACTAAAATAATTTCAATGGGAGAAGAAGGAGAAACTTTATATATAATAAAAAAAGGATTAGTTTCTTGTAGAATTGGAGATAATGAAATAAGAAAATTAAGTGTTCATGATTATTTTGGTTTAAATGCAATTTTAATAGATGCAAAAAGAGGAATAGATATTATTGCATTAGAAAATACAATTTGTTTTGAATTATCAAAAGATGAATTAACTGAAGCTTTAGGTGAAAATTATATTGATGTTTTATTATTTTGTTTTTTTAAAAATTGTGTTGAAAAATCTGAAAGTTTAAAAATTATATTTCCTGAATTTTTAATTGATGAAATTTTTAAATTATTTATTACTGGAATCTATTCTAAAAATGAGAAATTATATGATGAAAATAGTCAAGTTTCATATAAAAAAAATCCAAGGAGAATTATTTTAGTTGTTGAAGGTTCTGTTTATAAAAATAATGAATTAATTGCAAATAAAGGTGGTGTTATTGGAAAAGAATTTTTTGAAGATTTTAAAAAACCACTTTTAGAAGATTTAATAGTTTATCCTGATTTAATAACAATTGAAGCAGATGTTGTATCATTATCACATATTATAAAAATAGATTTAAATGAAGAAAAACCTTTAAATTTATTAAATCGATTAGGTAAATTAAAAAAATTAACTTTATTTAAAAATTTATCTGAAAAAATTTTAGAATCAATTGCATCAAAATTAAAAAAAAAAAAATATGAAAATGAAGATATTATAGTAAATGAAGGTGAAACTGGAAATACTTTTTTTTTAATTTCAAAAGGAAGAGTTAAAATTACAAAAGAAGGAGTTTATATAAGAGAATTAGAATCAGGAAGTTGCTTTGGAGAAAATGTTTTATTTATGAATGATGTTAAAAGAACTGCAACCGTTATTGCAATAGAAAAAGTAGTTTGTTATATATTATCAAAAACTGATTTTGATATTCTTTTAAATGATCAAAATGTTAAAAATTATTTATTAAAAAAATTTGCTTTACAAGATACTTCAATTACACTTAAAGATTTATATTATATTAAATTTTTAGGAAAAGGAAAATTTGGTTCTGTTTCTTTAGTACATAATCAAAAAAATATATATGCAATTAAAGCAATATCAAGAAAAAGTGTAGAAAAACAAAAAATGTTAGCAAAATATTTTGTTTATGAAAGAAGAGTAATGTTAGCATTAGATCATCCATTTATAGCAAAAATGGTAAAAAGTATGAAAAATAATTTTTTTTGTTTTTTACTAATTGAATATGTTAATGGTAAAAATTTATCAGAATATTTATCAAATAGAATGACATTAAAAAATATTTTTGAAACACAATTTTATATGGGAAGTTTATTAATAATGTTAGAATATTTACAAAAAAAATTAATAGCTCATAGAGATATAAAACCAAGTAATATAATGATAGATTCAAATGGTTATTTAAAAATGATAGATTTTGGTACTGCAAAAGTTTTAACTGATTATACTAGTACAATTATTGGAACTCCTCATTATATTGCACCTGAAATATTACAAGGTAAAGGCTATTCTTTATCTTGTGATTTTTGGTCTATTGGAATTTGTATGTATGAAATTTTTTATGGTAATTATCCTTTTGGACAACATGCTCATGAAGTTATTGAAATTTATAAAGAAGTATTACATAAAGAATTTAATATACCTGATGAAAGTTCTAGATTTAAATATGTTAATGAATTTATTCAAAATTTACTTACTAAAAAAGTTAATAAGAGAATTTGTAATATTCAAACATTAAAACAAATGAAATTTTTTGAAGATTTTGATTTTGAAAAATTAAATGATTTTGATTATACTCCATATTATAAACCTCCTGCTGTTGATATGAGTAAATATTTAAAAAGTAATTCTCCTTATGAAAATATGGTTTCTAATGAAAGTATTAGTAATAGTTCTACTATTAAAAAAGGAAAAAAAGATTATACTCCTCCTGATTATGATAAAAATTGGGCTGATGAATTTTGATATAATTTTTTTTATATTACTCCATGTTTTATTTTATTATGACATATAAAAATTATTATATATGTGTATAAAGGTATTTAAATTAAACTGTTTTACCAATAAAATGATTTAAATATTGTATATGTACAATTTTATATATTTTTTTGATATAAATATTATTTTCATTATAAATTTATATTTTTTCCAAAATACAATAATTTAAAATAAAGAAAAAAAATAAACTAAAAATTATTAATTAATTAAATTAATTAAATTAAATAAATAAATAAATAAATCCAAATCTTAAAAAAAATATTTAAACTCAAATGCCAGGAAAAAAACCAAATAAAGTAAAAGTCTACACAAAATTTCAAGAACTCTTAACAAAATACAAAAATATTCTTCTCTGTGATATAAAAGAACTTCCAGCAGATGTAGTACACAAAATTCGTCATTTATTAAAAAAAATTGACACAGAATGTACATGTGGAAAAGCAACAGTAATGTCAAAATCAATAAAAGATTTTATTGAATCAAATAAGGGAAAATTACCAAATAATTTAACAGAAGAGAACTTAAATAAAATGTGTGAATGTTTAGAAAGAATTCAAGTAATGATGATATTTACAAATAAAGAATTAGGAGATATTACTGAAATTATTAATCAATATATTATTGAAAAACAAGCAAAACCAGGTCAACTTTCACCAATTGAAGTTATTATCCCAGCTGGATCAACAGGAATGGATGCTTCTCAAATTGAATATTTCCAAGCTTTGAAAATTCCTACTAAAGTTATTAAAGGACAATTAGAAATTACAACATCAACTAAAATTTTAACAGTTGGTCAAAAAATTAATATTTCTGAAATTAATTTAATGAAAAAATTCAATATTAAACCATATAAACATTTAGTTTCTATTAAATATTTATGGTTAAATGGTAAATTTTATGATGAAAGTATTCTTAAAATTACACCTGAATATATGAAACAAAAATTAGAATTAGGTATTCATAATCTTTTGTCTTTCTCTTTAGCTACTAATGTTCCTACTCAAGCTTCTGCACCACAAATTGTTGCTAATGCCTTTAAAAATATTTGTGGTTTATCACTTGCTACTAATGTCTTAATTCCTGAACTTCAAAATTTGAGTGAAGCACCTAAAACTGAAAGTAAACCTAAAAAGGAAGAAGCTCCTCCTAAAGAAGAAGAAAAGAAAGTGGAAGAAGATGAGGAAGATGCTGATTTAGGTGGATTGTTCTAAAAGGGTTTTCTTATTTTGTTGCTTTTTTTTTTTTTGGTAGGAGATTTTTAATAGATTTGGGATTATAATAAAATAAACCTACATAAGTGATATGATTTTATTTATTTTTTTTTTATTTTTTTTTATTATTATTTTCAAATAAAAAATTAATATTGGATAATTAAAAATAATATT
>JAEEGK010002106.1_pt1 | contig 49712 bp, 46 predicted proteins | sample 8958771 | NCBI WGS metagenome assembly JAEEGK01 (sample SAMN16246547, study PRJNA631951) | gut metagenome | biome: gut microbiome; feature: rumen; material: SC-attached | host: Bos | place: Iran: Karaj | collected 2018-10 | reverse complement strand
CGGGAGAGATTTAATCATCAAGAAAACAGTGCGGCTGCCCTTTGTTAAGGGCAGCCGCAGCGCAGAGGAGGCAGTTATGACTGATCGGAAATCTGTATTCATGAACAAAGCAGCAGCACTTGGGCTCACTGTTTATCCCAAATCAATGGATGAGACAAACGGGACCGTCTGTGCCATTGTCCGGGCAGATGGCGTTAAAAAGCTCGCCGTCCTTGGTGACGGCGAGTTCATCGGCGACGATAATGGTGGGCTGCTGCTTTGTCCCCTGACAGCGGAGAACGCCCGGGCGCTGATGACGTTGTTTCCTTATACAAGGCCCCGGAGCCACCGGGGACATCCCTTCACCATTGGCCTGGGGGACCGGCTGGGCCTGGCGACGCCGGGACATGTGCGGGCCATTTCGGGGTATGAGGTGTTCCCCGTATTCGCTCAGCAGTCCATGCGGGAGCTGAAACTCACCGGGCGCGGCTTTCCGGACGTGATCGCCGATGCTGCCTTCGGTGTTTTTCAGGAGGGCTACAAGGGTGGTTACGGGGCCGACGGGGATCATCTGAAAACAAAGGACGAGATTGCTTATGCCCTGGAAAGCGGCTGCAGCATGATCACGCTGGACTGCTCGGAGCAGATCGATACGACGGTGGCGGCAATGGCTGACGAAGAAACGGCAGCCGCCTATGGGCGACTGCCGGTCGAGCTGCGGGAGCGCTACGAGCAACGGTATTTGCGCAGGGATCTGCCACTGGTGGACCGCCTCTCCCCCACCGAACTGCGGCGGATCGTGCTCACTTTCTGGCGGGCTGTCGATCATGCCGTCGACTGTTATCGGTACATTCGGGAAAACTGCGGCTCCGACGCGGACTTCGAACTGTCCATCGACGAGACGCCGACGGTCACCACCCCTGCGGAACACTTTGTGATTGCAAATGAGCTGGCGCTGAACGGCATCCGGCCGGACAGCGTCGCTCCACACTTCACAGGGACCTTTGAGAAAGGCGTCGAGTATTCCGGCGACCTGCGGGCATTCGCCAGGGATTTCGAAGTGCATCAGCGGATCGCGGAGGATTTCGGATACAAGCTTTCCCTGCACTCCGGCTCGGACAAATTTTCCGTATTTTCCACCGTCGGGCGGGTGACCGGGGGACGGGTCCACGTGAAGACGGCGGGCACCAATTGGCTGGAAGCCCTGGCTGTGTTGGCTGAGGCAGACCCGGCACTGTACCGGCGGGCGCACAAGTTTGCCATTGAGCATCGGAGCGAGGCGGAGAAGTATTACCACGTTTCCACGGATATACGGGAGATCCCCGCTATTGATTTGCAAGGCGACGCCTATCTGCCGGAGTATCTGCGTCTGCCCGCCTCGCGGCAGACCATGCATATCTGCTACGGATTGCTGCTTGCGGAGGATTGGTTCCGGGAAGGATTCTTCCGGGTGATGGACGAGCGCGAGGAGGCGTATTATGCAGGGTTGGAAGCGCATATTGGGAAGCATATGCGGTGTTTGCTGGACAGGCTCTGATCACCTTGTGATCCATCATTGGCAAATTATCCATATTGTTCAGCTGATTTACGAAACTGCGTCCAATAGTCGCTTGTAGTACTGTATAACCATAAGATGCCAACAAATGCACATGTCGCTTAATACATCAGCCATGCAACACATGAGTCTGCTTATTTCTCAAATCTAGCAGTGTACCCTGTATAGAACCCGTCATCATGCGGAAAGATTATATCTGCATTATACTTCTTTTGCAGGGTTTTGACAATTCTGACGGATTCCCTGAATGCCTCTACATCAATGGTCGTCGGATGGATTCTATTCTCAGGGTCCTTATAGTTTTCACTGCGCGGGATCGTATCGCTGGGAAAAATCACAACCCGGTTCTCAAGATGCAAAATCATCGCCAAAGTACCCGGAGTATGCCCCTTCAACAGTTTGAACTCCACATCAGGAAAGAGTTCAACATCGTCTTCAATCATGTGGAACTCTGCACCTTCCACGTCGAAATTCCACTTGTAGTAGAAGTCACATGGCTCCATATAACCCTTTGCGGTGCGGTGAGACTGAAATAAACCATGTTTGAAATCATCTCTAGGAACATAGACATTTCTGATAGCTTGCGTGCCTTTGAAAAAGCTCAGCCCACCGATATGATCCCAGTGGCAATGGGAAATCACAATTGCCTTGATCTCATGCAACGAAACGCCTATTGCGGGAAGAGCTTTGTCCAAGTATTCTTCCCGCGGTATTGACAGCAATCCATACTGCATATGCGATTCTGGTCTTCTGAATGTGTCGTCTGCAGGGCCGACACCGGCATCATATAGAAAATATCCAAAGCTTGGATGTTTTACCAGTACACAAAAATACCACGGTCCGCAAGCGTCTTCGGATAATCGTTTTACACCTAAACCTTGTCTCAGGATCGCATATTCCATGCCCTTCATTTCCGTTTTCCCCTTTCAGTTTTTAGCCGTTCGAATCTCCAGATTCCCCATGGTCACCGCAAATACGAGCACAACGCCCTTAATGACCCACTGAATATACTCGTTTAAACCGATCAGCATCATACCGTTGGACAGGATTCCCATAATCAATGCGCCGCTGGCTACATGAAGAACATTTCCTTTGCCTCCGTTTATGCTCACACCACCAAGAACGACAGCTGTCAGAACGTCCATTTCAAAACCGGAACCAGTGCCTGGTTGTCCCGAACCAAGCCGTCCGGTCATCATTATGCCGGCAATCGAGGTAAAAAACGCGCAAACGGCAAAGCAGAATACACTAACACGGGTAGTATTAATACCGGATAAATGAGCACATTCCGCATTACCGCCAACTGCATAAATATAGCGGCCAATATATGTCTTTGTCATGAACCAATAGCCAATTGCGAAAACCACGATCATAACAACAACAGGAAAAGGAATCACGCCAAAAACATAACCTTGCCCAAGATACTTGAAGCTATCCGAAATCCCATAAATGGGAATCGCATTCGTGAGGAAGTAAGCAAGGCCTTTATATATCGTTTGAAAAGCAAGCGTTGATATTAGAGCTGGAACCCGCAACCGAGCAGTTACCTCTCCACAAAGGACACCGAACACTGTCGAAGTAACAATCGTAAAACAAATGGAAAGCGACAGAGGCAATCCTATCGTTGTTGTCAGCTTTGCACACAACACGCCGGACAGTGCAAGCATTGTTCCCGTGGATATGTCGATTCCACCAGCGATAACAACAAGCGCGAGCCCAACGCCGGAAATGCCGATGAATGAAATCTGACGAAGGACGTTCAGAAGATTATTCGTTGTAAAAAAAGCACTAGTCAACAGGGAAAACAGAATCAACTCCATAGCTAGAATAAAAAACATCCCATATGACCGGTATATTCTGACGAGCTTTGCTCCCCAATTTCTTTCCTGTGCTTTCATTCCTTTTCCTCATCCTCTTTCTGAATTCCCGATACGCGCCTCATGATCGCTTCCTGTGTCGCATCTTCCCAGTTAAGGATACCTGTCACTCTCCCTTCATAGAGGCATACAACCCGATCGCACATACCGACGATTTCCGCCATTTCAGAGGAAATCATGATGATGGATTTTCCTTCCGCACGCAGTGTATTCAGTAATTCGTATATTTCTTTTTTCGCACCGACATCAACACCTCGAGTAGGCTCATCCAGCACTAAGATGTTGCCATCTGTCAATAGCCACTTTGCCAGTACAACTTTTTGTTGATTCCCGCCGGACATACTACTTGCCAGAGATTTTGCGCTCTGACACTTGATATGCAGACGATCAATATATGAACTAGTACTTTTTCGTTCAGCAGAATTGCTGACCCTCAGAAAAACCGACAAACGCCGGATAATCGAAAGTGTCATATTAGTTTGGATTGGTAGTCCCAGATGGAGCCCCTGACGATGCCTGTCTTCCGGTACAAGGCAAATGCCTTTGAGAATTGCCTGCTGCGGCCCACTTCCTGCCTTTATCTCTACACCGTTTGCTAGAATCTTGCCCTCTGTGATACGATCAACTCCGAAAACTGCACGAGCTACTTCCGTTCTGCCAGATCCGACAAGACCTGCAAGGCCAAGGATTTCACCGGCATACAGATCAAACGATATGTTGTGAATCCGTTCGTTTCCCAAGTGTCGTATGGAAAGAGTCGGTTTTTCTCTATGCATTTCACAGGTTGGCTTTCTCAACGGAAATGTCTCGTCAAGCGTCCGCCCAATCATCAGTCGAATTATCTCACTGCGGTTCAGTTCTTTTGTAGGTGCAGTCCTCACGACTTTACCATCGCGCATCACGGTAACACGGTCCGTAATCCGTTCGATCTCATCCATCCGATGCGTGATGTAGATGATTGTCATGCCAGATACACGGAGCTGCTTAATTACGGAGAAGAGATTGTCTATCTCATCTGCCGTAAGTGCAGCTGTCGGCTCATCAAAGATTACTATCTTCGCCTTATCTTGTAAAGTCTTTGCAATTTCGACTAACTGGCAATAGGCCACCGACAAGTCTCGGATACGCGCATTCGGATCAAGACGAACATTCAGTTCTCGGAAAATCGATTCCGTCTCCTTGACCATAGCCTGCTTATTGATATGCAACCCTCTTCTTTTCTCTTTACCGAGAAAAACATTTTCATAAACGGTCATTTCACTGACCAGATTAAACTCCTGGTAAATCATTCCGATCCCCAGTTCCTTAGCTCCAGCCGGCGTAATTGCAGTATGTTTGGTCCCATTCACATACACAAAACCAGCATCAGGTACATATGCACCGGAAATAATCTTACAAAGCGTTGACTTACCTGCACCGTTCTCCCCCATCAGCGCGTGCACCTCGCCGGCGCGGAAATCAATACTTACATCATCCAGCGCCATAATGCCTCCGAAGGATTTATTAAGGTTTTTCACAGAAATAGTCGGCGCTCCATCCATAGTTATGCTCCTTAGAAGTGACATCCGGCAATGAAGATGCCGTGTGCACCTTCATTGCCGGTCGCCAAGTGGAAACCCACGTTAATTGGCTGACTTATTCTTCCAGTAGGTATAATACTGGTCGAAACGATCAGTATAGGTAATATCGATTTTTAGATAATCCTCGACATTTGCCGTTGTTACCGCAATCACATCCTGATAGTATTTTTCGGCATAAGGCTGACCTTTTGCCGCACGGGCGATATTGTCAATCAAGTCATAGGCGATATCCGGAGTACGCATTGAATAAGCGACCGAACAGCCATATCCATAAGTGCCATCCTGCAGCATGTTCAATGCTTCTTGCGTACCGTCGACACCGGATAGGAACCATTCAGACGTGTCTTCATTATGCGCCTTCAAGACTTCAGCAACCGCGCATGCGGAACTGTCGGCAACACAAAGACAGATACGGGTCTCAGGATGCGAAATCAGAACGTTCTCTGCAATGGTAGAGGCTTCGGCAAAAGTTTCGCCCGACTGCGGCTCAAGAAGTGTCAGCTTTGTAGGATCACAATTTGCCAATAGCGCATCGCGCTGACCTTCATAACGCTGGACCAAGGCTGCGTTTTCAGGCGTCCAAACGAACATAACGGTCGCGGCTCCCCCAAGCTTCTCGTTAATCCACTTGGCAGCTTCTGAACCTTGGATATATCCGAAATTATAGTCATCGTTGCACAAACCGACTGTAACATAATCAGCATCGGGATACTGCATAACCTTGATGCCGGCATCAACCGCCTTCTTGACCACATCTGAGAGTGCCTGTGCATCGAGAGCGTTGAGCAGGATACAGTCCATGCCTGCAGCGATAAAGTTCTCAACCGCCTCGACCTGGCGTTCAACCTTTCCCTGCCCGTCCACCACGGTCAACGTATTTCCCGGATGTTTTTCGATCCATGCATTATAGCCCTGAACGCTCTCGGAAAAGTATTCGGACGTCAAATCCATTACGCAGGCACCGATTTTTAGTCCGGTCAATTCCGAGCTGTTCTGCTCCGTGTTTGCAGAAGGATTGCCTGTGTTCTTGCTGGCGCATCCGGCAAAGGACGCTGAAATGAGCGTCAATGCCAAAACGAATGCGATAATTTTTGCGATTCTGTTTTTCATCTTCTACCTCACTTATTCATTTATTTCGTTCACATATTCAAAGCGAATATGCGAATAAAATTCATCATTTGCAGGGTTGCTGATTCGCTCTGCTTCTTCGGCAGAGTCAAAAGCGAATTGCAAGGGACACCGTCCAACCGAAGGATAGCTTTCAATTATTGGATTATGAAGGTGATCGGTAACATACATATTATGCAGGATCAGGTTTTTCCCCGTAAAGAAAGGATATATATGACTTGTCAAATACTCGTCAAAAACGATCCGCTTTATGATGCCATTCCTTGGAGCAAATATATTCCGGCAATGGATGTGCTTTTCCTGCCGAATGCCGACAGGAAAAGCGGAAAGGTCCATCCCGCACTCCGCTCGCACGATCCAGTCTTCCCATGTGATCTCTCCTGAGATATCCCATTGAGCCCAAGGATTGAAAAAGCCGGACATCCTACGGTGGACATCAAAAATATAAGCTTCATGCTCCGGAGTAATCAGCAATTCACAATGGAACTTGCCGTCCACAAGTTTGAGTTCTCTAGCAATCTTATTAAAATCACTGATGATGGCGGGTGAAAATTCATCTGCATAGGGAGAAGGAATCTGATATCCAGTTGAACGGTAGTTTATCGGGAATTCCGGTGCAATTTTCACACCCTGTGGATACTCGAAATACGCTTCTGTAAAGAAAGCCTTGACTTCCTGCTCAATAATCATTGAGGTGACCGGCACAAAGAACCCCTTGATAAACGGTTCAATAATAATGCGACCGTTTTTTGATTTCGAAAATGCAAAATCAACGCTTTCGATATTTTCTTCTTCAGTCGTAGGCACGGAAACACCGTTGCTCGCTACATTATCAGCCGGCTTGACAATCATTTTCCGACCAGCACTTCGCAGAAACTCAATTGCTTCACTTCGGTCTTCAAACACTTCCGAAACGGGAGAATGCAGGCCCAGCCGTTTGGCAATCGGTTTAAATTTGTCCTTCGTGTGGATCGTAAGCGTTGTTTCATAAGAGTCATGTCCTGGAAGGCCTAGTTTTTCACAAACATATGCAGTGGAAAGCATCGCGTAATCGTTCGCACTCGAACACATATAATCTATCTTTTTTTCCTCTGCAAGGCGAAGCATTGCTTCCTTATCAGAGTAATCCGCACAAACATACTCGTCTGCGAAGGCATGAGCCGGCGCTTTTTTATCTGTTCCTGAAGTAATCACGTATAATCCCAACTTATGCGCTGCGTTTACAAGTGCCCAATCGGACAATTTTCCTCCCGGAATCAGAATCCGTTTTTGGCTCAAAGACAATCCACTCCAATCTTAATAGCTATATTTTTCAAAACGAACGGTAAACCAAGAAAAAAACCTCCAGTATAATTAGTATTTAGAATATATTAGCATAATCCGGTGCGAAACGCAATCTATGTTCTGTTTCTCATGCAAGCCATTGAATCATTCATTCCCTGTAAATCACCGAACTCAATCTTCTTCTGATCGTATTGAACTCCTCTCGTGTCGTCTCGACGCGAATGACCATTCTGCCATCTGCATCCATTACTGGCTCAGACATACGTCCGCTGACCATTTTGTTAAACCGGATCGATTGTTTATTCTCTTCGTAGATAAAAGCTCTCATCACCTGGAGGCCCAAGCTATCAAACGCAAGGCTTGACAGCATAAGCTGCGCTTCAAATACCTCAAATACGTTTTCCGTCCGTATGATAAGCCTCCCTCCTTCACCCTCGTCCCCAACGATATTATAACAACCGATAGTCCCTATGCGCTCTCCCGCCTTGTTCCAAACGACGAAGAAATAGTCTCCCGGCTTCTCCCGCTGGGACCGGATCCAGGCCTGCTGCTGCTCCACAGTATTGTTCACCTTTGGAAAGTACTTCCCAAGCTTCGGATCCGTCCGCAGCGCCAAGGTAAATTCCGCATCATCCTCGGTACAGGCTTTCAAATCAACATATCGCCCTTCCAATACTCCGTCATAAACCATGGCATGACCCCTTTATGCGTATGCATTCACTTTCTCGATAATCATGGCGACATCTTCGTCCGTCAGCCACAAGTGCAGCGGCATAGTGATGAGGTGCTGACTGATTTCATGCGCTTTCGGGCAGGTGCCGTGTGCATAGGCATACACGCTGTATTCCGTATTGTCGCGATAATGAACGCCGCAGTTGATTCCCTCCGCTGACAGTTTGTTCAGTAAGTCTTCCCTGTCCGGAACGACCAATTCATACAGATGGAATGCGCATTCGTCCGCATACGGCGCAGGAATAATGCTGATATGCGGATTATTCTTGAAGCCCTCGTTGTACATCCTCACGATTTCCCGGCGACGGGCATTCTCTTCATCCAAATAGGGCAGCTGTGTAAGCGCGATCGCGCCCATGATCGCATTTCCGTTGTACTTATAACCGACATAATCTATGTCATACTTCCAGGCATAGGTACCCTTGTTGGAACGGGCATAGGTGTCTTTATCGATGCCGCACCACGCCAGCTTTCGGGTCAGGTCTGCGGAAGCCGCATCAGCCCAGCAGATGCAGCCGCTGTCGCCTGTCGCAAGATTCTTAACGGCTTGATAGGAATAAACGGCGACATCCACGCCCTCCCATGTGCCGGGACAAACGCCGTTCACCTTCGTTCCGGACATATGCGCCGCGTCAAGAATCAGCTTTAATCCGTGTTTCCTGCATATTTCGATGACCTTGTCCAACTGGCCGACGCGTCCGCCGTAACCTACAAAAATGACAGCTCGAGTCTTTTCGGTGATCTTGCGCTCCACATCCTCCGGGTCAAGACAAAGGTATTCGTCCACGTCCGCAAAAACCGGATGCATGTTTTCGTACATGATCGCATGGTTTGTCGAAACGAAGGTGATCGGCGTGGAGATGATCTCGTCTCCATCCTTCCAACCGTTGTTCATTTTGAGGATCTTTACCGCCAGATGCAGACCGACGGTATTCGAATTCAAATAGTACGCATACTTATGCCCCGTGTACTTCTTCCAAGCTTCCTCGAACTCAACGGTCTTGAAACCCATGCCGGTCCATCCCTGCTCGAGGCACTCCCTGACTGCGTTCAGGCATTCTTCCACATGGAATTTTGGTTTCAACACTTGAATAGGCATACCATGTCCCTCCGTAATTTTATAGCTTCAGCGGTTTCCGTACATTTTTTCATAGTAATCCCGGTATTCACCAGAGATGATCGGCTGCCACCAAGCCTCGTTTTCCAAATACCAACGAATCGTTTTCTTGATTCCATCCCGGAATTGCGTTTCCGGCAGCCACCCCAGCTCATTATGGATCTTTGACGGGTCGATCGCATAGCGCATATCGTGCCCCTTTCGATCGGTCACATAGGTGATAAGGCTCTCCGGTTTGCCCAGCTCCCTGCAGATCATTTTCACAATATCAATGTTTCGCATTTCATTGTGACCGCCGATGTTATAAACCTCGCCAACCCTTCCTTTGTGGAGTACAAGATCGATCGCCCTGCAGTGATCCTCCACATACAGCCAGTCCCGTACATTGATGCCCTCACCGTAAACCGGCAGTGGCTTGTCATGCAGCGCATTGATGATCATCAGCGGGATCAGTTTTTCAGGGAAATGATAAGGTCCGTAGTTATTACTGCAGCGAGAAATCGTCGCAGGCAGTCCATAAGTGCGATGATACGCCTGAACCAACAGGTCAGCTCCTGCTTTGGAAGAAGAATAAGGGCTGGAGGTATGGATCGGGGTTTCTTCCGTAAAAAACAGATCGGGGCGATCAAGCGGAAGATCTCCATATACTTCGTCGGTGCTCACTTGGTGATATCGCTCTACGCCAAATTTGCGGCAGGCGTCCATCATCGTAGCAGTACCGATGATATTCGTCTGGAGAAACACACCCGGATCCTCAATAGAACGATCCACATGGCTCTCAGCAGCGAAATTTACCACGATATCCGGATGCTCCTCGGAGAACACTTTCTCCACACCGTCCCTGTCACAGATGTCCAGCTTGCAGAACCGGAAGTTTTCCTTCTTCATCACAGGCTCCAAGGTGGACAGATTCCCCGCGTAGGTCAGCTTGTCCAAACATACGACGCGGTAATCCGCGTGCTCCTTCATCAGGAAATAGATAAAATTCGAGCCTATGAATCCGGCTCCCCCGGTGACGATGACCGTTTTATGCATGTAATACTGCCTCCCGAAAAACACACAGTAATCTGTTTACTATTTTACTGCCAGTTCAGAATACGGCCAACCGACTATCCGTTGACGTTCTGCCCCGAAATAGGCTCGCATTTCCGACCATTCAATTCATACTGACCTCAAATCCGCTTTCGGGTAAACGCTCCGTTGAGTGTCAGCCGCACTTACAATCGATTCAAATGTGCGCCACTCGCTCACACAAGCTCATGATATAATCGCCATATTCCGTGCCACGCTGCTTCTCTCCATGCCGTCTCAATTGTTCCAACGAGATCAGTCCCCGACGCCAGGCGACTTCCTCGATGCAGTACACGTTCATGCCGCAGTTGTCCTGGATGATTTTAAGAAATGCGGAAGCCTCCTGAACATTGCTCCAATCGTCCAGCTCAATCTCCACAAAGCCTCGGTCCAGCATCTGAACATACATTTCATGATTTACCGCATAGCGATTGACAAAAGATGCGATATCTCCGTCGGCGGACATTGCGGGCAGAATGGAGGAGGGGAAGAATAGGATCGGAATCCCCGAAAAATCATATTGTGTCCTCAACGGTTCATCTGTATTGGTGTCTACGATCTTTTTATGTTCATTTATCGTCATCCGTGAAGCGGAAGGACTCAGCCTTTTGGGCAGAACCAGCATCGTAAAATGATCCCGGTTCAACATTGCTTTCTGAAAAAACCTCGTCTGATCCACACCATAGAGGATGCAGCGGCCATAGACCATCATAATATTACTCGTATCCACTGTCACATCGCTCAGGGTTCCAGTGACCGCTGTCAAGTGGAAGCCATATTCTTTTCCACCACGGAAACGATCCTCCAGAAAAGCCTTATCTTCTTTTGAACAAAGAACAGTAATCCTCTTGATTCCAACAAGAAGGAAGTAACTCAGGAGATAATAAATCAGCGGCTTATCATACACGGTCGTATCCGCCCCGATTCCATAGCGATTTTCCTTCAAAACGAGGATTCCAGACCATGCATTGTCATGATGTACTACGTCGCCTGCAAGGAGACTGTCGGTATCGGTGTCAAGCAATATGGAAAGCTTTCGCAGATAACCTATTTCTGGTAGCCCCAGTCCTCTCTCCCACTTGGACACTGCCTTATCGCTGACCCCGATTCGGTCCGCCAGGTCTTTCTGAGTATAGCCTGCCCGCTTTCTCAAATAAGCGATCGCTTTTCCGACTTTCTGAACGTCCATATCCTCCGCCCGTTATTCTGTGTTTCCCGCTCGGTATGATTCGATTCCATACTGGAACTGTTCACTGTCAGGAGATCCTAGTTGATTTGGATTGAACATGACGACAACGATATCCGGTTGATACTCTTCCACAAACTCAGCGGTCGTCTTTCCGATCTGTTTTCTGAGTACCCATCGCAAATCCAGACCAATTACGTTTTTGAATGTTGTTGTGAGAAAGGATTCAACCACCGTTCCATAACTGTCAATCAAGATCATAACCGTTTTATCTATCGGCGCTGTCTCGCTGTGGTGGACGACGATCGGCCAGTCTCCGCCGATATACGTCGCATATAGTCCACGCTCTCTCCACGGCATTTCAAGGTAATCTGCATAAAAAATCGCATCGTAAAACGAGCCTTCTCTGAGCAATTCTTTGTGCGGTGCCCAGCTGCTTTGCCTTGTTTCCCATTTCGGATAAATCAGAGTAAAGTCATCGAATCCTGCGAACATCCAGCCGGTTCTTTGCCCGTAATGGCCGAGCGACCCATTATGGTACGTAGTCTGCTCGTAATTCTCAAGATCCGTAACATATTCGGGTATGTCTTCCCCAAAGTTCTCCCGGAAATATTCGCAAATCTTCTGAAAGGCATAAAATCCGCCGTACGGGCTCCAGTGATGCTCCGTTTTCAGGAACAGAGAGTATCGATCTATCCCATCCTCTGTCATACATTCGCGCAGATCCATACAGTTGACTTCCCTATCTCGCAGGTCCTGCATAAATACATCGGCTACCCGATTGCTGTAATCAACGATACCGGCAGGGAGTTGTCCATCCAATTCGCTTACTTTTTGAGGGACCTGACACCACAGAAAGGCAATTCCTTTCTCGTTAAGCCAGTCGGAGAGCTGCTTCAGTGAATCTGCATTCGCTGCGATCCCTTCATCGCTGCGATCCTCCATCGGCATATGCTCCTGTCCGTTTTTCAGCAGAATAACATCATTCATCTCTCGCTGAAGAAGGACTCTGCGCATTAACCCATTAATATCCACAAAGCCGAATTTCAATGGAAAACTGTTGTTCAAACTGTTTTCAAACACGGTGGAATAGGCTTTCGTAAACTCTTTTTTAGAAACCGCAGCTTTCAATTCCGCATACTTTTTGGGAAAGACTTGAATCGCAATCAACACAATCATGATTATAAACACGATCGCAACTATGGTATTTGCGATTTGGTGCGGTTTTCCCTTATATTCTTGCATCGTCTTGTTTTCTCTATCCAGCATACGCAGTCCTCTTGTCAGAAGTTAAAATAGATAAATGGATTATGCGCGCCAAGGATAAGATATGAAATGCTCACGATAAACATGAAAATATACCCCGCCGCTCGAATCGTTTCATAGCACACGGGCTTCATTTTACTTTTGAAACGCCGCAGAACATATCTCACCACAGGCGTTGCTAGCAGAATGGCAAGTGCAAAGATAACCATATACTCTCTGGAATAAAATAGCCAGTCATTATCAACCAATGGGTTCCCATATAGTCCCAACATTGACTTTACATATCGCCCAGCATCTCTGATACTGTCCGCCCGGAAAACCACCCAGCAAATCATCACTGAGAAAAAAACGAAGACTCTGTATAGCCATGAAACGGCTTTGTTCCTCAACCTGTCGGGCTTGATTAAAAATTTCTCAAGCAACAGCAGGAAGAAATAAGCAAGTCCCCATAACACAAACGTCCATGCAGCGCCATGCCATATCCCTGTCAAGAGCCACACAATCAAAAGGTTAATGATCTGCCGCCAAGCCCCTTTCCTGGAACCTCCGAGGGGGATATACACATAATCCCTAAACCAAGTACTCAAAGAGATATGCCAGCGCCGCCAGAAATCAGTGACACTGTTCGCCGAATAAGGATAGTCAAAATTCTTTGAGAAATGAAAACCGAACATTCGTCCAAGGCCGATCGCCATATCGGAGTAGCCGGAAAAATCGAAATAGATCTGCAGTGTAAATGCAAGAGCACCAAGCCAAGCAAACAGTATCGAATGATGTCTTATATCGCCTGTAAATGATAAATCTGCAATGATTGCGAGATTATTGGCAATCACGATCTTTTTTATCAATCCATTTATGAAGCTGACGACACCTGAAGAAAAGTCAGCCCATGTAGACTTTCTGTTTATGAGTTCCGCAGAGATGGTCTTATAGCGGACGATCGGACCCGCCACCAACTGCGGGAAAAATGAAATATAGAGGCCTAGATCAAGTGGATTCTTTTGGATATCTTCCCCTCTGTAAACATCAGCAAGATACGATATTGCCTGAAAAGTAAAAAAAGAAATCCCGATCGGTAAGGCAAAAGAGGTTACTGAAACAAAGGGAAAGCTGCGCTGCAGATTCTGGGTAATAAAGTTCATGTATTTATAAATGATCAGCAGCAACAAATCGCAGGTCACGCCAATCATCAGGCAGAGTCGTCTTATACCTTTTCTCTTGCATCCTCCGATAACCAATGCAACTAAATAATTGAAAACGATGGATGCAATGAGCAGCAAAACGAATTTTGGTTCCCCAAACGCATAGAAGCTCAAGCTGGCCAACAGCAGAAAAACATTCCTATATCTCGGATGCAACAGATAGTATCCGACGAGGACGATCGGCAAGAACAAGAAGATGAATGTCGAGCTTGAAAAAACCATGAGTCACCATTCTCCGACAATTTGGGCCTGTAAAAAGCTTGCGTTTAAAAGCAAAACTCTATCTTACACTCCGCCAAGGTTGGATTCTTCTTATCCTTTTCACTGAGAATGATCTCTCCAACCTCCGGCCACTTGATTCCTATATCCGGATCGTTCCAAAGCAGACCGCCCTCATCTTCCGGATGATACTTTTCATCGCATTTGTATGCAAACTCGGCATGCTCGGAAACAACGACAAAGCCGTGTGCAAACCCTCTGGGGATCATGAACTGCCGATGGTTATCTTCGGAAAGCAGAACGCCGACCCACCGTCCATAGGTCTCAGAACCTTTCCTCAGATCCACCGCCACGTCGAAGACCTCACCTTTCAGTACCCGAACAAGCTTCGCCTGGGGGAAGGTCTTTTGAAAATGCAGGCCCCGGAGCACGCCCCTGCGTGAAGAAGACTGATTATCCTGCACAAAGCGGCAGCTCAAACCCGCAGCCGCGAAGTCATCTTCCTTGTACGTCTCCATGAAATAGCCGCGATGATCTCCGTATGTCTTCACGTCAATGATATAAACACCTTTTATCTCGGTTTCTCTGAACGTAAAGTTGCTCATTCCTCGCTCCCCCGTTTATCGTCTGCTGTTTTGCGATTTAGGGAATACTGCCAGTCTGAAATACTCAATAGATAAACTTCCCGTCCGCTACGTTTTTGAGATGCTGGCCGTATGGGCTCTTACCATAGCGTTCCGCGGACAGCATCAGGTTTTTCTTGTCGATCCAACCGTTCCGATATGCGATCTCCTCCGGCGCGGAAATCTTGACGCCTTGACGCTTCTCGATCATCTGTACGAAATCGGCAGCCTCCACAAGGCTGTCCATGGTGCCGGTATCGAGCCAGGCAAAGCCGCGGCCAAGGATTATGCCGCTTAGCCTTTCCTCCTGCAGATAGATGTCGTTAAGGCTGGTGATTTCCAGCTCACCGCGATCGGACGGCACGACCTTCTTTGCCTTCTCGCTTACTCCTTTTGGATAGAAATAGAGGCCAGTGATGCAATAGTTGGACTTCGGATGCTTCGGTTTTTCCTCTACAGAGATGATCCTTTCATTCTCATCCAGTTCCATGATGCCGAAGCGTTCCGGATCATTCACATAATAGCCGAAAATCGTTGCCATACCGTTCTCCGCGTTATGGACCGCATGGCGCAGCTTGTCGCCGAGTCCGCCGCCATAGAAGATGTTGTCGCCCAGGATCATTGCACACGGTTCGTCTCCAATAAATCCTTCGCCCAAGAGAAACGCCTGCGCGAGGCCATCCGGCGAAGGCTGGACCGTATATGACAGATTAACGCCGAATTGGCTGCCGTCTCCGAGAAGATGTTCGAATCGCGGCGTATCCTCCGGCGTGGAAATGATCAGAATCTCCCTGATGCCGGCCAGCATCAGGGTAGAAAGCGGATAGTAGATCATCGGTTTATCGTATACAGGCAAGAGCTGTTTGCTCGTGACCATGGTCAACGGATACAGTCGAGTCCCTGCGCCTCCGGCCAAAATGATGCCTTTCATTTCGTACCTTCCTTTTTTCCGATTTTTAGCAACCCGCGCAAACTGTTTAATATCTCATAATAACCCTCGGCCTTAAACACAAAAGATGCACCCCAATAGACTAGTACGCCGACAGCAACCTTCACTGCAAGCGGAATCACGGTTCCGCCGATGCCTAACCTTCCAAGAAGGATACCGGCGGACCACACAGCGGCCGCCATAATCGCGGTACACAGCAGTGGCTTCCCAATATCCCTGAACATTTCAGAGAAGGAATACTGAAGCATTTTCCCAGCTTCAAAAGCGCTGATGATTGCCGTGATCACCATAGTTACACCGCCGATAATTGCAAGCTGATCGATCCTACACCGGAAAATAAAGTTTCCAATGATCAGGCCAAGAAAAGCCAAAATGAACCGGATGATTTCGATCTTCAGTTTCATAAAACTATGGCCGAGAGCAAAATAGACTTGAGCGTTCATGAGTGTGAACGGCATACCTATGTAGTAGATACAGCATCCTATCATGATCGGTGCTGATTCCCTCCATTTTGCCGTAAGTAAGAGAACGATCAACTCCTCTGCCGTCAGCATCATGCCCGTCATCAGCGGGAAAATAACATATGTTGAAAACGCTGTTACCTTGCGGATGATATGCTTCACCCTATCCAAATCATCCTGATAGGATGAAATCGTTGGAAGCAGTACGCCAGAAACAGCCGAAAAAGTATACAGCGAAAGCTGTTCGGGAAGCTGATTTCCCTTGCTGTAATAACCGAGATCAGTTACCGAATACCGTTTTCCGATTACAAGACTATAGATGTTATTGGTAATAAAATACAAAAGCGATGCACTTAGAACACCGATGCTGAATTCAAATATCTCTTTCAGCCGCTCCATACTGACCTGCCATTTGATTCTAAACTTGACTTTCAAAAACAAAAGGCCAGTCACCAACACATTTTGGAGCAGTCTTTGGGTAACAATCGCCCAGACGCCGAGTCCCGCGTATGCCGCAATAATGCCGGCAATTCCCGATACAATGCTTGCAATAATATTGCAGTAACAAAGAAACCTGAACTGCATATTTCGATTGACAATTGCAGTCCGTGTAGCCGTGAAAGCCTGAATAAAAACCGTCAGTCCCAGCACTCTTAGCACAGGAGCGAATAATGGTTCTTTATAATAGTTTGCTACAAATGGCGCGATAATGAAGAATATCAGATAAAGAACCGTAGCTATTGAAAAACTGACTGTCAATACGCAACTGTAGTCACAGTCATCGGCTTCCTTTTTTCTTATCAATGTCGTGCTGAATCCACCGTCAATGAGTATGTCAGAAAGAGTCAAGAAAATCGTTGTTAGCGCAATTACACCGTAATCCTCTGGTAACAGAATGCGAGCAAGGATTATTGACACGATCATCGTGATACCTTTTGACGAAAATGATTCTGCAATTTTCCATATCGCTCCGTTTGTAAACTGCTTCCGTGATACTTGTTTCATTCAGACAGTACCCCGCGTTAATCTGATTAGTTTCTCATTCCTAACCGTGCTCTCGTCTTTCTTATCACTGACCTAAAACCTTCAACTCTTAAGTAAAAAAGTGTTTTATAAAAATACTCAATTAGTCGCAGCAAACGATATTCCATTAGCCACACGGAAAAAGAGCCGCAAGGATGTGTTTCAGCATTGTCACATTGAAGTTCGGGTATATCTTTGATCATTTGATCCATGATAACACCTTCATCAAAATGATCCCTCACATGGATCTGTGCGTTTTTTGCGCAAGACACCCGCAATTCCGTGTTTTCAATTGCTGCTGTCAGTTTGTCTTCCCATGAACCATCGTCGTTGTCGGCCAAAAATCCATTGATTCCGTCTTGTACAACAGATATGTATGGTTCTACGTTTGAATACACGCCTACTATGCCAGTTAGTGTGTATTCCAAGTATTTATTAAAATACTTACATCTTGTGAATTCATTATCTTCTAAAGGTGATACGCCGATATCGAATTTCTGCTCCTCCATATACTCTCTATATTCTGCCAGGGGCATTCCTTTAACATAAGAAACATCCATCAGTTTTTCCAGTTCCGCACAATCCGGATGAACAGAGATAAAAGTTATGGACAATCTGTGAGAAGTGTGTTCTGCCACTTTTTTCAGTCCGGGAAGAACGAGGATTTCGAACATGCTTTCATGCTGCCCTCCACCTGCGGCATAGACGATCTTCACAGAGTCATGATTCTCTCTATTATAATCTCGTTTACATAAATCCTCATTCCTGACCACTGTATCAACACATACTCCACGTTTTCCTTCAGTTAGGGGAATCATCTTTTTCAATAGAAATCTGCTGGGAGTCATCAGTATTTGAGACTGGCTCAATGCCTTCAGAAGGCCCTTCTTTTGCCAAGGAAGATCTGGATGGTTTTTTGGCAAATGTAGCAAATCATCGTCGCACATAGTGATGACAGTTCTCCCTGATTTCCGTGCTTTTTTTGCAATTCTCCAAGAATAGGCGTTATTCGGTCGAATCATCACCAGAATATTGCACCAATCAACATCTCCCCTTCGGATATCTGCCAACTGTATAAACTTGGATTCAATCTGATACTCTGCAGGGAGACTGGTCCAATACTCTCTTGTCATGCTGACTGTCGGCATTTCCGTTTCAAAAGCAAACAAGAGTTTTGACATTCTGTTTATTGTTATCCCCTTTCAGAAAACCCATTGGATACTGTTCAACACTCTTACCAAATCACTGGAGCTAAAATACAACTCAACAAATGTGATCATAAGCATTCCTATGACCATTACTGACTGCAAACTTTGTTTTAAATAAGTATTCTTCCTGAGCGCCAGTCTTTGTTTTCCTGCAGAGAAGACCATTGCATACTGAATAATAGCAAAACACGAAAACAGCCTCTCAAACGATGCTGACAATACTGTTATGGGCAGGAAAGCCAACATTAAGGTGTTTGCTTTTCGGATCATTTTTAATTCTCTCTTGTCCTTTTCTGACGTTACGTAGGACAGCTGGAAAGAACAGGCTTGATCTGTTAGGAAAAACATCAGGAGATGTTTGCAAATCAAAAAAACTGCATATCGAAAATGAGTTCCCTCCCCATTAAAATAGCCCAGAATTCTATTTAAACTGTCGCTTGCCATCGGAAGCATGGTCAACAGTCTGCTGATAGTTATATAAGCAATACTCGAAGAAAATACAGCCAGTATCGTTAATACAGCAACAATCACATAGAATGCCTTTTTAATGCGGACGTTCTCTTTTGTTCGCAGAAAGAAAAAAGGCAAGAAAGCACAACTGATCAAATGTATCTGTGTGCAAAGGAGAATGATACCCAAATACAAAAATCGATCTCTTTTCTTTCCTGAATACAGCAAGGGGAACGCATTAAGAAAAACTGCTTCTACCATGGCGCTCCGCATTTGTGTGATAAAAGCAGTCAGCACAGTCACCAGTGCCAGTGCTGCAACCACTCCAGGTGCCCTGCTATAGTTTCTAATCCCCGAATATAGAAGAAGGGAGACTATCGTAACCCAAAGCAGTTTAAATGAATCAAAGCTCCATCCAGCATCATGAAAGAAAAACTGAATCATGTCGAACAGCATTTCCTTTGAATGAGCAATCCTAAATACATAAGCATATCTATAATTCGATATATCATAAGAATCTGTAACCAATACAGCATATAACCAAAAGAATCCGATAACAACAAGAAACAATACATCGATACGCTTACTCTTGCAGCTCGGTTTTAAATGGGTAACTGCCAGGACGCTTACTGAGTTTCTGAATAGTCCTGCAATCAGCAGAAGAAAGGCTACTGCAATCACAAAGACTGCTTTAAATGTAAGCATCAAATACACCTAATTTCGCATTTGTATTGCGTTCGTCCTGAGAATGTCAAACACTGCTCTTATACCGTGATTTCTGCTATATAGTCTTCTATCCTGTGATTTTCCCATGATAGTTCATGTGTCCGAACATAATCTCTTTTCAGGAAATCGACTAGCTCTTTAAAGTTGTTCTCTGTAAGGACAAAAGTATTACTCGGATCATATATCTCAGTATCTGAAATGTTTAAATTGGTCGTTACAAGTTTGATCTGGTTGAAATAGGCCTCCAAATCACGCAGAGTAATCCCCTTTTGATTTTCCATGCAAACATTCAGGAGTGCTCTGCTTTCTCCGACCCAATCCGTAAGCTGATTATAAGAGACAGGTTTTTCATAATATGGTTTCTTGCGGGAAAAGCGACCATCCTGAACGATATGGAATTTAGTCTTTATCCCTTGAGACTGTAGGTATTCCTCCAAGCCCTTAAGCCAATCTCCGCGTCCCTTGTCTCTGCCGACAAACAACAAATCATATTTCTTCTCTTTTGCCGGTTTCAAACAACTGGTAAAGTAGGCCATCACTTTCTTTAATCGTATATGATACCGTTCAGCGTCGCCAGAATCAAATGTCCAGATGCGGATCCCTTTTGGAATCTCATTCGGTCTCAAATGTCTTGCTCGACCAATCAGGTTTTCATAGACAAAATTAATCTGTGCCTTCGGATAATTTTTCTGTAGCCAGAGCAGATAGTGTTTTGTAATGATCGCATCGCGAATATAGATAAATTCCGTCGGTTTTTCTAATACAGCGGGATTATACCAAATTACCTTGGGAAGCAAAGGGAGCCGAAAACAAACTTCTCGTAATAGCCTTGTAAACAGGTTCGTTGGCTTATATGCAGGAATGGTTCGATACCCTTCAGCTGAATACTCTTCAAAGGGAAACCCGCCACTCGCCGCCATTATGATCAGCGTATTCTCCTTATTCGACTTGCTCATGTCAACCTCTCTACAAGTTCTCCTTGTACCACTCGATCGCCGCCTTGATTCCACGTTCGAAATCCCAATCGGGATCATAACCCAAAAGCTCTCTTGCTTTGCTGGTATCCGCATTACTGTGCCTTATGTCGCCAGCACGTTCAGGTCCATATATCGGTTCGATGTCGACTCCTAACGCTTCAACCAGCCCTCGATAAATATCATTCAGATACTCTCGTCCGCCATAAGCGATATTGAACGCTTGACCGGCTGCAGAACTAGGTGCCAAACAAGCCTTCAGGTTCGCTTCAACAATATTCTCGACATAGGTAAAATCCCTGCTTTGCCACCCGTCACCATTGATGGTAGGACGTTCCCCGTGCATGAGCTGTCTAATAAACTTCGGAATGACCGCAGCATATGCTCCGTTGGGATCTTGACGCCGCCCGAATACATTGAAGTATCGAAGGCCATAGGTATCCAGTCCGTAGTGGTGGGTATACTGCTTAGCCCACTCTTCATCAGCGCGTTTAGTGACCGCATATGGGGATAACAGATTACCCTCCCGTCCCTCTTTCTTCGGTAGATTCGGCTCATCCCCGTAAACAGAGGAAGAGGATGCGTAGACAAACTTCTTCACACCGCTCTGTCTTGCCGCCTCCATCATATTCACGGTTCCCAGAACATTATTGGCGCAATAGAATAACGGCATTTCAATAGATCTCGGTACAGATCCCCATGCCGCTTGATTCAGGACATAATCTACACCCTCACAGGCAGACATGCAGACATCGAGGTCCTTGATGTCCCCTTTGATGAAGCTGTAATTCGGATCGTCAGAAAACAGGTCCACATTTGCCTGCTTCCCAGTAGATAAATCATCCAAACAGCGCACCCGATAACCCAACCTCAACAGCGCCTCGCAGAGATTGGAACCGATGAATCCCGCTCCGCCTGTGACAAGAAAAATCGTTCCTTGCGGGAATCTTACGGTTTCATACCCCATCTTACAGCCTCCAATAGTTAAACCCTGCCGCCTCATATGCTTTGCGGTCAAGTAGCCCCTTGACGTCAATCAATACCTTTTGTCCTCTTCCATAGAGTTTATCAATATCTTCAATGGCCAAATGGCTGAATTCCTTGTGTGCGACTGCTAGGATTACAGCGTCCATGCAGCAAATCGAGTCAAAATCGACAAACTCTATACCGTAAAGGCGCTTTGCCTCTTCGGTGTCTGCCTGTGGATCGGAGACCACAGGCGTAATGCCGTATTCCCGAAGCTCACTGTAAATATCAAAAACCTTGCTGTTGCGGGTGTCGGGGCAATTCTCCTTGAACGTGAAACCAAGAATCGCGACTTTCGCTCCCTTTACTGGCTTGTCTGAGGTAATCAGGCTTTTTACGCAGTTTTCCGCCACGTATTTCCCCATATCATCGTTGATCCTACGACCGGCAAGAATGACTTGGCTGTGATACCCCAGCATTTCCGCCTTGTACGTAAGATAGTACGGATCCACGCCGATACAGTGGCCGCCGACCAGTCCGGGATAGAATTTCAGAAAATTCCACTTTGTGCCAGCAGCTTCCAGCACGCTTTTTGTGTCAATCCTCATCTTGTTGAAAATGACGGATAATTCATTCATGAATGCTATATTAATATCGCGTTGGCTATTTTCAATGACTTTTGCAGCTTCTGCAACCTTGATACTCTCCGCCCTGTATACGCCTGCTTTGACGACAAGTTCATAAACTTTCGCCACACAGTCCAAAGTTTCTTCATCCATTCCAGACACAATCTTTGTGATAGTCTCCAGACGATGGATTCTGTCACCGGGATTGATACGCTCCGGACTATAACCTATTTTAAAATCTACTCCGCATTTCAAACCAGATTCCTTTTCGAGGATCGGAAGGCATACTTCCTCAGTTACCCCCGGGTAAACGGTCGATTCAAAGACAACTATGGACCCTTTCGTGAGGTTGCGACCAAGGATCGTACTAGCACCCTCCACCGGGCTCAAGTCCGGCGTATGGTCATCGTTTACCGGGGTAGGAACCGCCACAATATGAAATTTTGCTTCGCGAAGCTTTGTCTCATCGGCAGTAAAAGCTACGGTAGTCGTGGATATAGCTTCGTCGCCAACCTCATGCGTTGGGTCAATGCCATTCTTATACATTTCGATCTTCTTTGCATTGAGATCGAAACCGATCACCTCGACTTTTTTAGCAAAAGCCACTGCGATAGGCATGCCGACATAACCCAGGCCGACTAAAGACAGTTTTTCTTCTTTATTTATGAGTTTTTCGTAAAGCTCCATATGATATGCTCCTTTACTCGTCACTGGTTCCCAGTACAGACTTTATTTGTTCCAGGTATGAGTTGACCACGATATTCCGATCAAATTCCTTTTCTACTTTGGCTCTACCTCTCTTGCCCATCAAAGCCATCTGCTCATAATCGAGCTGCAAAAAACGGTTTATGGCCTCTACCAAAGATGAAACGCTTTTCGGGGTACATCCAAATCCGGTAATTCCCTCTTCAAAGGTCTCCCAACATCCTGGTACCGTCGTTGTAATGACTGGACGTCCTGTCGAAGCGGCTTCCAAAACTACATTTGCCATTCCCTCATGATAAGAGGGAAGGATCAAACAATGTGAGTTTCTGATAAAAGGATGAACATTCGCTTGAAGGCCATGATAATGAATGTATTCGCTCTTTTCCGCTTCTCTGACAGCATTCTCATAATCTTCATCGAACGCACCAACGATATCTAAACTGACGCTGTTCCCTTTTTCCCGCACCGCTTTCACTGCTGCAAGGAGTTCTCTAATCCCCTTATCCCGCATGATTCTCCCAACAAAAAGAAAGCGTATCGTTCCGTCCAACGGTGGATAGTCTTCTAACGGATGCTCCAACAGATTAACTCCAGAACCCGGAATCACTTGCGTTTTTCCTTTCACGATTCCCTTATCCAAGAAGAGCTTTTGATTTGCCTCATTTTGAAAAAAAACACATGAAGCCTTTCTCAATCCCATCTTATATAATAACAACGTTAGCCTAGACAGCATACCGCCGTTCTCAATGGTCGTTCCAAGGCCTGTAACATTAGGCAAGTATGGAACACCCCTTTTTTTGCACACCATTCCGCCATACACATTAGGCTTAATGGTATATGTCAAAACGATGTCGGGCTTATTTTCTCTAACAATCTCTTTGTAGCGACGGAGAAGGGACAACTCATGGAACGGATTCATTCCTCTGCGTTCCATTTTGCAGTTGATCAATTCAACGCCGAGCGAGCGTAATTGTTCCCCGAAATCTCCTTCCGGCACACAGATGTAAACCTCGTATTCCCAGCACAGACAGGAAATCAATTCCCTGCGGAATTTATAGAGTCCCATATCATTGTTGGTGAGAATCAACACTCTTTTCTTCATAATGTTCTCCTCTGAATCGTGATATGACGACTCCATGCCCGAGATACGCATTGATCCATTTTCTTTGTTGGTTATTTATACGTCTCGAATGCTTTTATGATGCTTTTTTCGTAGTTTTAAACGGGGCAAACGATTCATTACATGATTCACATCAAGTCATGAAACAACTACACTTTCCTATTACTCTGGATAAACACACACATTGTCTATTCTACTTTGCTCAGTTCAGAAATGCTCTTTAGTGTATCCCGAATCTTTTCTACTGCGTCAAAAAAACCGCGATACTCTTCAGGTGCCCACTTCTCACGGATACGCAGTTGAACGCCCGCTGGTCCAACCACGCTGGGTACGGACAATGCGACCCCCCTACAGCCGTGTTCGCCCATAAGGACTGATGAAACGGAAACGATCGTCGGTCTCTGGTTGATAACTGCATCTGCCAGCTGACAGACGCAGGTGGCAATACCATAGTGTGTGCGACCCTTCGCCGCAATAATCTGACTCCCCATCTCTTTCGTTTGCTGTGTGATCCGGCTTTTGATCTCTTCATTCCAAGCAATCTTTGATTCGGCGCAGAATTCATCGATTGGTATTCCGCCCACTGTCACGCGGCTCCAGATCGGGACCTGACCATCTCCATGCTCTCCAACGACATATCCATTGATAACTCCGGTACTGAGCTCGATATAATCCGCGATCGACCGAACAAAACGGGAGGAATCAAGAATACAGCCGGATCCAAAAACCATCCCGTTCGGCAGGTTCATCCATTCCGCTGCCTTATATGTCAGGATGTCTACAGGATTGGAGATGATAAGAATGACGCCCCGGGTATAGTATCGTCGGATGGAATCAATGACAGACCGCATGATGCCAACATTATCATTGGTTAGATCAAGGCGACTTTCACCGGGTTTTCTCCCTCGACCAGCGGTGATGATAATTATATCACAATCCGCACAGTCTGGATAGTCTCCGGCATATAGATCCGCCGTCCCCATCGCAGGCATGCCGTGACGGATATCCTTCGCTTCCCCATCTGTCTTGTCCTGATTGATATCAATCAGGACAATCTCACGAGCAACATCGCGCAACGCCAACGCATAAGCTATAGACGACCCCACATAGCCTGCCCCGACGATTGCGACCTTTCGATTCCCCAGCGTATATCTTCGTTTCATTTTTCTCCTCAGCAATCCATGCAGCAAGAAAGTTTCCTGTTTACGATATCCGCAAGCTCTTCATAATGCTGATTGATGAAAAAGTGACCGCCGCTAAAAGCGTAATAATCCGGCGTCCCCTCCATCAGTTCATCCCACTTCTGCACATCCGCGAAGGCGGTATCGCTGTCACTGTAAAGCACAGTCGCATCGACTCCGCATCTTTCATCACAGCCGCTGAAACGATAGGAAAAGAAATTTCGGTAATCCGAGAGCATTGGTCTGATAAAGACCTGGGCAAACCTCTCGTTTTGCAGCATCCGCTCATCGAAACCGCCCAGTCTTCGCGCCCGCTCAAGGATGTGCTCATCCGTCGGGTTTTTGACCTTCTGTAGTTCCAGCGCACGATCCTTCGGCGAAACCTCCGCTGCCAGGAAAAGATGCTTCTGCTCCCCCGGCAGCTTCCTTTGCACGGTCAGCTCATAGGCTATGATGCTCCCCATGCTGTATCCCATGATGGCATATGGAAGCCCGCTGTCTCTGCAGACGAGGCAGTATTCTCCCGCGTCGGCGAGCATTTCAAGGAAAGAGCCTGCCAGTGGTTCCCTAGATCGGGTGCCGCGTCCACTGTACTCTACTGTAATCGCTTCGATCCGACCATCAAGCCGGTCGGTCAGCCTTCTGAAGGAAGCGGAGCTCCCGCCCGCATAGGGCAGCAGGAACAACTGGATCCGCTTAGTCGGCATAATACTTCGTCAGCTCAGTATACATCGTCTTCCCAGCCTCGTTCTTGGGGATCTCGTCAATGACGATGACCTTGAAAGCGGCTTGATTGAGCTTGGTTTTGGAGACTACAAACTCCTTTACCGGCTCTTTTATCTCTTCATCCAGCACAAAAATATACATGTGGTCATCGACACCGGAGCTCGCGACTTCGATGTTGAACTCACCCTTGATAAGGCGGTCGATTTCATCAAGATTCACACGGTTGCCGTATATCTTCAGGAACCGTTTTTTCCTTCCCACGATGTAGTAAAACCCATCTTCGTCAAACTGAGCCATATCGCCGGTTTCAAGAACTCCGTGCCGCTCGTCGCCCTTAACGAGATCCTCTCCACACTCCGCATATCCGAGCGTGACATTTTTACCCTCATAGACCAATTCCCCAGTGGTGAATGGCTCAGTGATTTCCTGTCCGTCAGCTGCAAGGAGGTGGAACTTTCCGCCAGGGATCGGAATCCCCATAGAGCCTTTTTTTTCAACGGCTTTCTCCGGGGGCAGATAGCCCATCCGGGACGTTGCTTCCGCAGCGCCGTACATAACTACGAAGTTTTTCCCCTGTTCCGCTGCGAACCTGGCAAACTTTTCGTGGAGCTCGGGCGTGATCTTTCCGCCGGCCTGCGTCATCGTCCGCAGGGAAGGCAGTTGCATACGATAAAAACGCAACTTGTCGAGCATTTCATAGGTGTACGGCACCCCACCGAAAGAGGTCGCTTCCGCCTCCTTGAAAAAGGTCCAGAAATCTTTTTGCATGAGGCCCTTATCGGTCAGAAGAAGCATCGCCCCAACAAGGAAATGAGAATTGATGATGGACAAACCGTAGACATAGTTCATAGGCAGCGTAGTGATAGGCCGCTCTGTGTCGTCCAGCCTCAGGTATTGCGCGATCGCCGTCGCGTTGTCCAGCACGTTGGCATAGGATTGACGTACAAGCTTCGGGGAACCGGTGGACCCGGATGTCGTGATGAGCAGGCCCAGTTCATCGTAGAGCGGGTACTTCTTGTCGTAAGCGGTCTTCAGCAAAACATAACTATACGCCTTATATTCCTCCGTCGTTTCAGGAAACTGTGCCGTTTGATCTTCCGGAACCCACAAATACTCCGGCTGATAGGTCCTCAGAAGATTATCCAGAAGTTTCTCCTCCAGATGGCTACTCACCATGACCGGAACAATCCCATGATTGATAAAGGCAGTGTAACCGATCACAGACCCAATCTCATTTCTGCATAACGAGAATACGAGACACCGATGCCCGATCTTTTCAGCTAATGCACACGACTCTTTGTCAAACAGACCATAGGCCATCCGATTCCCGAATTCATCAATGAGCGCAGTCTTATCCTGATATTTACTGAAATCCCAAATCATATTCATGAGTGCCCTCCCGTCCGAAGCTTACGGTCAATGATGGCTGACAGCTCCGTTTGTATAATAGTCATCTGTGTGAACGATTTCGAATATATGGTCTGCATCAATTGAAATGGATGCACACGCCCATGAAAGCCCAACGCCAAAGCCATAGATAAATAGTTTTTTCTTTCCGTGCATACCATAATAAGAGTCACATATGGTGATGGGAATGGCGCAAACGCTGGTGTTTCCATATTTGTCCAGGGATATCCTCAGTTTCTCTTTCGGTGCTTTCATCTTTTTGATCAGGTGCTTGAGAATGAACAGATTCGGCTGATGGAAGACATACGAGTCAAAGTCAGCTTCTGTCATTCCATAGAAATCCATGAATTCTCCAGCCAATTTCGGAACGTCAGTCATCGTAAAGCTGAAAACGTCCGTCCCGTTCATGAACAAATCATAATCCGATCGCGTGTTTCCGTCAAACCACTCCTCTCGGTCATGGCTAACTCCCACATTCCGATATGCTCCGGCAGGGACAATGATGGATTTAAACCTGCTACCATCCGTCTTCATTCCGAAACGCAGCACATCGCCATCGTCACATTTCTCGATCAGTGTCGCCGAACCGCCGTCCCCAAACAAAAGCCTCGACTTGTCCAGAGGAGATACCACTTTACTCGTGATATCTCCGGTCAACAGGAGCCCTCTCTTGGCGCTGGAACAGCTTAGGATTGAGCAAAGCGTTTGAAGTCCGTAAACATATCCCGAACAAGCGAGATTCGTATCGAATACGATGCAGTCCGTGGACAAGCCAAGCCGCGTCTGCAAAACGCAAGCCGTCGGAGGTACATGATAATCCAGATATGCGGCAGTAAACACCAATACCCCGATGCTCGTTGGATCAACGTCCATCTCATCCATGAGTTTCTTTGCGGCAACGTACGCAAAATCTGAAGAGGTCTGGAATTCGGACGCATGATACGTCTGTTCAACGCCAGTGGTCTGGACGTTCTTTGTGACAGTCTCTTCGCCAAAGAGGGAATCGTAATCATGTGCCTTCACGCAGGTCGTCGGTACAGCTGCCGCGATACCGGTGATTTTCAACCCTGAAAACTCAGAAGAAATCATTCCGCCACCTCTTTGTACTGCTCAACGATGGTTTTCTCAATGTTCTCTGCATCCAACCCGCATTCCCGCAAAAGAGCCTGATAACTGCCGGCATGAGGGTATCTGTCGTTAACGCCGATACAGTACAGTTTCGGCGCATTACTCTTGCAGGCAAGATACTCCGCAACGGCGCTGCCCAATCCTCCGTATACATTGTGTTCTTCCACGGTAACGATAAGCCGTGAATCAAGAACACTCTCCAGCGTCTCTGTATCCAAGGGTTTGATCGTATGCATATTGACGACCCCCGTACGAATGCCCCGTTCTTCCAGCCGTGACGCAGCCTGACAGCAATTGTACAAAACCGTTCCGCAGGAAACGATTGCTACGTCGCCACCTTCTCTCAAAACGACGGATTTGCCAATTTGGAAATCATAATCCTCTGTGTAAACCTGCGGCTGATTCATTTCTCCCGTAAGGCGGATGAACATCGGTCCGTCGAACTCCGCAGCTGCAATGATTGATTTGCAGACCTCCGTCATATCCGCCGGAGCAACGATCGTCATATTGGGGATGCTCCTCAACGCTGAAATATCCTCAAGCGCCATATGCGTAGGTCCAAGGATACCGGCTGCGAATCCGGCATTCAATCCGATCAGTTTTACGGGTTGTTTCATATAGCCCAGATTTACTTTTACCTGATCCAGCGCTCTGGTCGCGAGAAATGCTGCATAAGTCACGGCAAACGGATCGAAGCCTTCGCTTGCCAATCCGGCAGCGGCACCGATCAGATTCTGTTCCGCAATCCCGAAGTTATAGATTCTATCGGGAAATTTATTTCTGAATCTCTCCAATCCCGCCGCAAAAGTCATATCCGCTGTGAGAAACAGTACGTTTTCATACAGGCTGCCCAACTCTATGGCTGCAGTCCCTAAAGTGCCGGATGGACCTAGCCTTGACCACATTCTCATATTCGCATTCGAGTACTTCATCTCACATCTCCTGCTCTTCCATTGCCTGACGGTACTGGGCTTCAGTAAGGCTGGCATTGTGCCATTTGTACTCGTTTTCGATGAATGACACGCCCTTTCCCTTTACGGTGCTGCATACGAGAGCGAAGGGCCTGTCATGTGCATGATGGAGCATCTGAGATATAGCGTCGCAATCATGCCCGTTCACATCCGCTGCGTCCCATCCGAAAGCCCGAAACTTTGACGAAATGCTTTCCATATTCATAACGGTTTCCGTATCGCCGTCATATTGCAGTTTGTTTTTATCTACGATGCAGACGATGCGATCCAGCCCATAGTGCGACGCAGAAGCCGCCGCTTCCCAGATCGCACCTTCATCGCACTCACCATCGCCGACGATCACATAGATCTTGGCAGGGTTTCCTTTTCTCATCAGCCCCAACGCTGCGCCGACGCCAAGGGAAAGGCCCTGTCCGAGACTTCCGCTTGCAAATTCCATTCCCTTTTCTGGGAGAAACGTCGGGTGCGCGGTAATAACGCTCCCATCCTGCTTATAGGTCATCAGTTCGTCTTCCGTCAAAACGCCGATGCTCTTCAGCGCGGCATATAGGGCGATCGCTCCGTGTCCTTTGCTCAGGATCAGACGGTCTCTGTCAGGCGCCAGCAAACTATCTCTGTCTATCTTCATCACATCGTGGTAGAGAACGGCCATGATCTCGCACATAGACAAACTACCGCCGATGTGGGCGCCCTGTGCCCCGGCTGCATACGTCATGCGGATGATATCCTTTCTGATTTCATTTGCTACATCCTGCAGCCCCATATTTATCACCTCATCCTACTAAAGATCAAACGCTATACCCCCCCCCGTTAACCAGGAGGGCTTGTCCGTTCACAAAGCTTGCTTCGTCGCTCGCTAGATAGTAAACCACAGCGGCAATCTCGGAAGGCTCTCCGAGGCGATGTGAGATCGTGCGATTCAACAGATTCTCCCTCATTTGGTCGTTCATCTGCATGATCATATCCGTATTCGTCATGCCCGGAGCAACTGCGTTGACTCTTATATGGTACGGTGCCAACTCATTTGACAGTCTTCGGGTCATTCCAACTACGGCCGCTTTGCTCGCGGTATAATCAAATTGCCCTTCCACTCCGGAAAAAGCGGCCACAGACGCCATGTTTACGATCGCTCCGGATTTGTTCCTGATCATCGCTCTGCAAACCATTTGTGTGATCTTCACCTGGGCAAAGAAGTTGATCTCAAAAGAGGTACGGAGCGTTTGATCATCCATCATTAGAAAAGATTGGCTGGGCATGACCACCCCTGCATTGTTGACCAGGACATCGATCTTCTTATACTGCCTCAAAAGCGCAGAAAACGACGCCTTGATCTCTTCCGGCTGGGAAAGATCACAGTAAAATGGGATCGCTTTCGTCCCCGGATTCTCTTCCTCAAGGGTTTTCAGCTCTTGGAAAAATCCGGTGCTTTCTTTCCTTGCATGCGCCAGGATCGTAATCCCTTCTTCCCTGGCAAATCGCTTTAAAATAGCGTTTCCGATGCCCCGGTTCGTACCGGTGATGATAACGGTTCTTCCCATGATCCTTACTCCACGTTTACAAGACGGGACAGCATACGCACCAGGTCGTATCCGTCCCAAATGACGCCGATATCCATCGCTTTGCCCACCGGTGTGATCCGATCGATGCCTCTCAGCCGGTTTTTAAGTACGACCGACCGAAGTTTCTCCGGGTCCAGCCCGAACCATGTGACGGTCTGATACTTTTCCGTCACGACCGGCGAGAGTTCTTCCAGACTCTTCATGGAATACTCGTAAAAATACCCGCACTGCCCCCGATATTCTTCCAATCCGGGAATCAGGCGCTTCAGTTCCGCCCGGTAGAGCAGATTCGTCTCGCGCACGATCCCGGAAATATTGTTGAATTTGTCGATCGCGTCCTCGCAGGACTTTGTATATTTGTCCACACAGACCGCCGCCTGAAGAGTGTATTTTCTCTCCGCCAAGGCATAAACCGCATTCCAGAAGCGACTCCTGGCCTCTTTGCTGTCATTGGTCCAGCAAATGACCATCGGGCTGGAGCACGCGTTCTGATCCATCAAAAACGTATCGTTGTAAAAATCCTCGGCCAACCTGGTGATCCTGCTGTCATCCGACTTCAGTACTGCCCGTCCGTCGATCACACAGATGGAATACCGGTCCGAAAAAGCGATATCGATGCATTTCGGCTGAACCTTCAGGCTACGGAGGGTATTCACCGTCCGGTCTCCGCCCCAGATCATCCGGGCATCCGCCAGTAATGAATAATACTCCGTGGTCTCGTTATCCGCAGGATACCGGATGAATGACGTGCGGCTCTCAATCTCCGGATGATCCTTCAGGACCGCCCCGATGATTTCCAAAGCCGCCTCTGTCTGCGGAAACTTCTTGCTGGGAAGCCTGACGATATTGGAACAGCCGGCAAGCAGCCCGAACAAATAAGAAAAAGCGAAGCTCATGGGTATATTCGAGGGGGCGATATGCAGGCAAACGCCGCGCCCCAGCCGGAAGCCAGCCTCCGGACAGTTCTCTTTCATTTTCAGCACATTACCTTTACGGCTCCAAAAACCCAGAGCCGCCACATCGGGAAACGCCCTCATCAAGGGGCTCTTCACGATTCTCGATGACAAATCGGAAACGAAGGCGATGGCTTCATCACTGTATGCATTCAGCGGAGCACGATTGACAGTCTCAGGCCCAACCAGATATTCAACGCTTTTCATAGGTATCGCTGCACCCCCTCAGCTCCGCGCCTTTGATCCGCCCATGGATTTTGAAATACTTCCCGCACCTTCCGCAGGGGCAGTCGTCTTCACCTAATATCTCGCCCTCATCCTCTGTCAGCAGAGCATGCCCCGGATAACTAGTCGGCAGCAGGGATACCAACTCAATCAATCCCTTTTCCCCGATCTCCGCCTCCGAAAAGTCCTCCGGTCTTCGAATATGCACGTCGGAAAAGTTGGAGCAGTGCATATGGCCATATTCACACTCCACGAACACCGATCCCAGCTGCTCCGCCATTCCGTAATAATTATGGACCTTCACATTGCCGCCGAATATCCCGTTGATCCTGCGGTTGTATTCCATGGTGCCGACCGCCTGATCCTTGAGCTTCTTCCAGCCGCCGATATGAAAAAGGATGGCTTCCTTGAAAGGGATTTGGACGTCGGCGGTTTCAAGCTCCCGCACGACGAACTGCCAAATCATATAGGTATAGCCGAACATCAGGACCGTTTCTCCCGTATGCGCCTCGCAAAAAGCTTTTACCTTTTCCAGGTCCAGCTTCATGTCCGCATCCAGTGCATAGGTGATATCCCTTCCGAAAGTCGTGAACCCGATGATGCCCGCTCCCCTTGCCGAGAACATGGACCGGTCCTTTTTCACCATTTCTGTATCCAGCAGAAGCAGCGGAAGCCTCTTTTTCCCGATATAGGAAGTAATGATCGAGGCAAGCGTTTTCGTCTGATTCTTGGTGTTTTCCCGATCCAGGAATATCTTGGATACCGCCTGTCCGGATGTCCCGGAAGATGTCATCGTTTTTACGATCTCGGACCGGTCGGTGCTGAGAAGCTCGTATTCCTTGAACATCCGCACCGGGATGAAGGGGATATCCGAGGTGCACTTCCATTCCCGGCTGCCCTGCAGCGCGATAATCTTCGCATAGTCCGGGCAGCGATCCCGATGGTGCTTCGTAAGACCGGACAGCCCTTCCAGCAGTACGCTTTCCTTTTCGGCGTGCTTCAGGCTGTATGGGTCGATTTCATACAGTTCTTCCAGATTCATTCTTCGCTCCTCACAAAAACGTCCCTCGGCTCACTGAATGCCGCGCCAAGGCGGGCATAGAGATTCATGACTGCCGTATTGGTGGAACTGATGCGTCCGTAGAGCTTCTCGCATCCCTTCTCTTTCGCTGTAAGGACAGCATGGGCATACAACGACACAGCCGCGCCTGCCGCGCGATATCGTTCCTTTACAGCAGCCAGATGGATAAAGCAGTTCTTTTCGCCATAGGGTTCCAGATCCAGGAAGCCGACGATCTCCCCTTTATGGATGCAAACGTAAACCTCAGACAGCTCTTTGACCCAACGCCGGATCACTTCACCGCTGACTTCCTCGTCCGGTTTCGGGCGGACATGAAAACGCCGGTCCGACGGAAAGCTGCTCAGCGCGATTTCCAAAATGGCTTCGCTATTCGGATCTTCCGGTCTGATCTCAAAACGGATCAGCTTCCGGAAATCAGGCTCCGTTCGCTTCAGGCTGATTGAGACACCCAGCGTTCGGTCTGCGAAGATATATCCTTTTTTCTGCATCTCCGCGCAATTATCCGGAGCTGAGGGCAGCTCTACTCTGTAATATCGTCCGCTTTCTGCCGGCATCACGCTTTCTGCGGATGGACTGTCGATTATCTGAAGCGTGAATTGTGGATAGCTTACCATCTCAACTTTCATATCCAACCCTTCCCGTTTCCCCAGCGGTCCCATGGCGATGCAACGCTTATTCGATTACCACGTCGTATTTCGCAAGGATCTCCTTGCCCTTATCATAGGAAGAGAAATCGACAATATCATCCGTATCGAAAACGATGTCAAAGGCTTCCTCAAGTGCGGAGATCAGGCCCATGTGGCCGACGGAATCCCATTGCTCCACAGCTTGGAATTCCAGCCCGTCGACCTGATCCTCGGAAACGCCTAAGCCCTCCACAAACGCATTGCGGTATTTTTCAAGATTTGTCATGTTTTGTTCCTCCAAATCAATTCATTAATGTTGCGAGTCGATTGCCCAGACGAAACGCATCTCCGTGACCGGGATATACGGTCAAATCCTCGGGCAGGCTTCTGAGCCAGGGGATTGTGATTTCTCTCAGTTGTTTTTTGCTTCCGCCGATGAATTGTGTCCCCGTATCGTCGTCTCTCATCAGCGTATCCCCGGACAGCAGGGAATCCTCATCCAGAAGGATGCAGATGCTTCCCGGCGAATGGCCCGGCGTTTCCCGCAGATACAGTGTGTGACCCATCCAGGAAATGAACCTCTCGCCGTCAAACACCTCGTCCGCATGGGTGGTGAATGGTTCGATCCCCTTCTGGATCTCTTTTCGGTACTTGGATTGCAGGTCAACCAATGCATTAAAGTACCGGGAGAAATTCTTCTTGCTGTCCATCAGGTTTTCATTGCAGATCCGGCTGGAAAGCATCCGGCATTGAAATGCGTCCCTTACCTCTGAGCAACCGATGACATGGTCGCAATGCTCATGCGTCAGGATCGCAAAATCCACGGCAACGGATTCTTCCGTCACTGCGCGGCGCACAAGAGAAGCGTCTCCCGGATCAATGACGACGGTGTGTCCATCCTCGATCAGAAGATAGCAGTGCGATTCCATGTAATCGGTCGTAAGCGTCCTAATCCGCATTAACCCATATAATTCATGATATCCTGAATCGTTTTGAATCCCTTGATGTCGTCACTCTTCAATGTTTTTCCACACTCCTCGTCCATCAGGACAATAAGCGTCAGCTTCATCATAGAGTCCCAATTCTCGATCTCACCCAGCTTCATTTCCGGATTCAGCGCGCCTTCGTCCATTTCAAACATGTCCTCAAGCAGCGCGATTTTCTCCTGATTGCTCATAACAATTCCTCCTTAATTCTGTTTCCTTTATTAAGATAAATCTCCTGCATCATAGCACAGCGTACTGCCGGTGATGTACTTGGCGGCGTCGCTGAGCAGGAAGCAGATCGCATTTCCGGCATATTCCACCGGAATGATCCCCAGATACTGATCCTGAAGGAGTTCCTCGTTATTCCCTCCAGATTCCAGAAAACCTTTATACATTTCCGTGTCTACCATACCAAAGGCAATGGTGTTGACTCTGATCCCCCGCGGGGCCAGCTCTTTTGCAAAAGGATGAACGACTGCGTTCATCGCTCCTTTTGCCGCGGTATAGGCGCCCTGTGTCTTATTCCCATGCAGAGCGGCGACGGAACTTACGCCGATAAAACTGGCGCCGTTGTTCGACCGTTTTTTCGTGGCCGCAGCACGGATCAGTTCGACGAAGGCGTAATAATGGATCCTGGTCATTTGCTCCACGAAATCCGGCTTCGCCAACTTCAGCGGACGGTTGAGACCGAGCCCGGCACAATGAACAAGCCCGTCGATCGCGCCATCTTTCTCCGTGATCGACGCAACCAAGGCGTCGATCTGAGCGGTATCATTCAGATCCAGGGTATAAAACGCATGACTGTCCCCCTCAAGGAGTGAAAGGGTCTCCCGCAGCTTCTCCTCATTTCGTGCGATCAGGCTCACCTTTGCTCCGAGCCTACTCGCTTGAATGCTGGTAGCTCTGCCGATGCCGGACGAAGCTCCCGTTATCACGATATGCCGTCCGGTCAAATCCATGGGATTAATCAAGCTCCAAACCTCCCTCCTTATAATGATCGTCTGTGAATGCTATAGGTAAGATATTATCACAGTTTATCATTGCGTCAACAATTCCCCATGAGAGTCCTATGCCATAACCGCATGTAAGCAAATGTAGTTCTTTATCGTTTGTCTCACCATAAGCATCACAAATCGTAAGCGGGATGGACGTACCGCTGGTATTTCCAAACCGGTCGATGGTGATTGGTATCTTCTCCATCGGTACCTTGATCCTCTTGGATATCTGCTGAATAATATACAGATTTGCCTGATGTAGGATGACCGCGTCGTATCGTTCGGACAGAACCCCGTCTTTTCCGACAAACCTTTTGAGCATCTTCGGCACTTGGGTGATAGTAAAGGAGAACACGTCCGTCCCATTCATATAACCGTCATAATCTGACCGGACCGTTCCGTCTGGCTGCCGGATCCTTTCAGGATTCCCATTCCTGTTGCGATAAGCCCCGGAAGGCATGATGATTGCCTTGAAGCCTTCTCCGTCGGTCATCAGCTCGCCCCGGATGGTTTCGCCGGCAGCCTTGGCCAGCAGCGTCGCGGAGCCGCCCTCCCCGAAGAGCATGACCGACCCCCGATCCTCCGGAGAGGCCGTTTTGATGCAAGTATCGCCGAAGAGAAGCAACGCCTTTTCGATATTTGAGGTCTGTATCAGGGAACCGACGATGTTTACTCCGTAAACCCAGCCGGAACATCCCAGATTGACGTCGAAAGCCATGCAGGCTTTATCCAATCCGAGCCGCTTGTGCAGAACGCAGGCCGTCGGTGGCAGACGATAATCCGGCGTCTGAGATATGAATACGAGTGCGCCGATCTCCTGCGCATCGATCCCTTTTGCATCCAGCAGGTTTTTCGCCGCCACATAGCATAAATCCGAAGCTGTCTGCTCCTCCAAAGTTCGATAAGAGGACTGAACTCCCGTCATTTTAATAACGTTGTCTACAGCCTCTTTTCCAAACTTATCATAGTAGTCGGTGTTTTCCACTTTATTCTTGGGAACAGCACAGGAAATCCCCTTGATGCCTATCCCACTCAACACAAACTCAGCCATTCTCAATTCTTCTCCCTAATCACAGATCAGGTATCCTTGCAGCACAGGATCCTCAAAAGCATCCACACGGAATGTCATTGCAGTATTCTTGCCGGTACGCCGACAACGGTAGTATTTTCCTTCACCCGATGGATTGCCGCGCTGTTCATGCCGATCGTTGCATAATCGCCGACCTTTATGCCCGGATAGGTGGAAGCCAGGGCACCGACATTGACGCATTTGCCGATCTTCGTACCCCCGGAAATGCAGACCTTTGGGCCGAAGGTACAGAAATCTCCGATCACCGTATCGTGCCCGACTCCGACCAACGCATTGAAGAACACAAAATCACCTATTGTGATATCCACACTGATCCCCACTTCTCCGAACATCACAACGCCCTCGCCGATTTTGGTCCTCGCGCCGATGCTGGCTGTGGGTGCAATGATCGTGGCAAATACTGCTCCTCTCTCCTTGAGTTTTGCAACAATAATCTCTTTTGTCCTAGGCGCTGCGATGGCAAGAACATACTGTTCCTTTTCCGTCGGCTGCCAGTCCTGAATGGTACCGAGGACCTTGTGCGGAAGGTCGAATCCATCCAATGCATGGAGGTTGTCGTCAATATAGCCCAGTACATTCCACGTCGGCACAGCATGGTTGCAAGCTTCAATCAGAGCAAGCACTTCCCGGCCGAACCCGCTTGCGCCTACGATGATCACATCCTGCATCCGCTCACGCTCCTTTGACCGCTGAAACAGTCGTCTGCAGAGATTCCAAATCCGTCACATTACAAATCCGAACACCATCCCCCAGTGTCTTTTTCACAAAGCCGGATAGTGTCTTCCCCGGCCCCAGCTCAATGAATGTATTGATTCCCGCTTCAGCCATATTTCTCAGAGTCTCCTCCCAGCGCACCGGAGACATGGCTTGGGCTACGAGTTTTTCTCGGATGCGATCCGGTTCCGTTTCCGCCTTTGCGTCTACATTCATATACACGGGAACGGAAGGCGCCCGGAACGGAATCTGATCCAGCGGTTCCTTCAGCTTCTCCGCTGCGGGGCGCATCAGCCCGCAATGGAACGGCGCGCTCACCGCCAGCTTAATCGCCCGGATCTTTCTCTCTTTCGCGGCTGCGAGAAGCCTGTCCACCGCTTCCGCTTCGCCGGAGACAACGATCTGGCCTGGACAGTTATAGTTTGCAGGAATGACATAGCCTTCTGCTTCGTCGCACAAGGCGTTAACTTCATCTCCCGTCAGTTTCATAACAGCAGCCATAGCTCCCTGCCCAATCGGGACGGCTTCCTGCATAAAGTCCGCGCGTTTCTGGACCAAAGGAAACGCCTCATCCACAGAAATCACGCCCGCTGCGACTAGAGCCGCATATTCTCCCAGAGAAAAGCCGGCTACCACGTCTGGCAGCAACCCCGCTGCTGCAATTGCCGCATACGCCGCCAAGTCTGCTGCCATAACACAGGGCTGGGTATTATGGGTAAGAGCAAGCTCTTCTGCCGTTCCTGTAAAACACAGCTCGCTGATGCCTCTCTGCAGTGCCTTGTCGGCTGCAGAGAACACGTCGCGTGCTTCCTTAACCTGTTCCGCAATATCCGTCATCATACCGGGATACTGGGCCCCCTGACCGCTGAACAAAAACGCGATCTTCATGAACTAATCCCCCTTCAACAGAATAAGAGACCACAGGCTCTCATTCAGTCTACCTGCTTCAGCGAAGGCTTAAGCTCCGCAGTAGGTTTTCCATTCACTGTTTCATGCGGCTGTATGCATGATCCCGCTGCCAAAAAGCATGTATCCTCAATAATGGCACGTTCTGAAACCAATGCTCCGGTCATAATGGATACATAATTTCCGATCCTGCAGTCATTACAAATCATTGAATGGATATACAGCAACACAAAATCGCCGAGTTTTGTATCTACTGAAACCGTTGTCTGCGGAAAAACAATACTTCCTTTTCCCAAGGCACTCGTTCCAGCAATCACAGCAGTGGGATGTATAATTGATTCCCACTCCTCAAATCCCTGGTGTTCTTCCACGATCTTTCGCCTGATACTGCCTTCCTGTATGGCAACCACAGCTGAAAATGGCGTCTTTTTTCTAATATCTTCAAGCTGCTCAATCGTTCCTAGCACTTTATACCCGTAGAACTCGCCGCCGAGTTTGTCTCTGTCGTCATCAAGAAATCCAAGTATCAGATAAGTCGGACAATGCTTGTTGATGTCTTCAATGAGCCACACGACTTCTTTTCCCAGATCGCCCGCACCTATAATTACGATATTCTTCATGCCTTAGCTCCTTTTGTTGTTAACAATTCCGTCCGCTGTGCTTGTAGTGTGTTTATAACAAAAGGAATACTATAGAGGGATATTCCCATGTGAATAGCTTAATTCACTACGTTCCTTTGAACTCAAGCTCTCAAACGCCGTCCGAATCTTCCTTCTCGTTTCCTCCGGAGTGATGACTTCATCTATGATTCCCAATCGTGCGGCAATATATGGAGACATGAAGTTAGCATTGTATTCAGATATTTTCTCCGCCCTAGTCTTGTCCGGATCCGAAGCGTTCTCCAACTCATGCTTATACATGATGTCAACAGCGCCTTCGGCTCCCATCACGGCGATTTGCGCGATAGGCCATGCGTATACGATGTCCGCACCCATACCCTTACTGTTCATGGCAATATAAGCGCCGCCATATGCTTTCCGCAGAATCAGGCTGACCTTCGGTACGCTCGCTTCACAATAAGCATACAGAAGCTTCGCGCCTCTCCGAATGATCCCTCCGTGTTCCATTTTTGATCCGGGCATGAAACCGGGTACGTCAATGATGGTCAGTAGTGGGATACCGAAACAATCGCAGCAGCGAACAAATCTCGCCGCCTTTTCGCTCGAATCAATATCCAAAGAACCTCCCGTAATCATCGGATTTGAGGCAACGATGCCAATCACTTCTGAATCAATCCGACAATAACCAACAACAATGCTTTTCCCGAAATCCTTATGGACCTCAAAGAAGCTGTCCTCGTCTGCAAAAGTACCGATGACCTTGTGAACGTCATATCCTCGGCGTTGATTGTCTGTAACGATCTTTTGAAGTTCATCGGAAAGATCCCGGGCTTTACCAATGATTCGTGTGGGCTTTTCTCTGTAGTTTTTGGGAAGATAAGATAAAAGCCTCTTCACACCATCCAAGCATTCGTATTCAGACGGATACTTAAAATGCGCTACTCCACTGTAGGAACTGTGCGCCGCTGCGCCGCCCAGGGCTTCTGTACTGATGTTCTCTCCCATCACCGTTTTAACAACAGCCGGGCCTGTGAGAAACATCTGTGAGCTTTTCTCCACCATGAACACATAATCGCAAAGCGCAGGTCCGTAACAAGCGCCGCCAGCACAGGGTCCCATAATCACTGCGATTTGTGGGATCTTTCCGGAGGCCCTTGTATGACGAAGAAACATATCGCCATAGCCATCAAGGCCGCTAATCCCTTCTTCTATCCTTGCTCCTCCGGAGTCGTTAATAGTGATGAACGGGGCTTTCGATTGGAACGCCATATCCATAATCCGGACGATCTTTCTACTGTGATATTCACCGTAGGTTCCGCCCATCACGGTGAAATCTTCGGCTGCAACATAGGCGGGAACACCATTGATGGTGCCAAAACCGGTGACCACTCCATCGCCAGGCAGTTTCTTTTTATCCATACCAAAGTCCGTAAACCTGGACTCTACCAAGGAACCCACTTCTTGAAATGAACCAGCATCGAACAAATAATCGATACGCTCCCAAACCGTCAGTTTTCCTTTCCGGTGCTGCGCTTCAATTCTTTTTTCGCCACCGCCGACTTTTGCTCTCCGGCGTTTATCATCCAATTCTTCTAAAAACTTCGGATTCCAAAGATCGTTCTCTTCCACTTTCAGGGCGGATTGTTCAACACCTTCAATACATTCGATTCTAAACGGAATCCGCTTTCCCACTTCAACCGACACCGACATTCACTCCTCTACGCAGTACCAACGGGCAGTACGACTGCCTTTTCTTTGATTATAGAGCAAACAGGGATCATGTATCAACCGACTGTCAGTTCACCTTTTATGCTTTTCAAAAGACTTCCATACGCCGTTTCTTCGCAATACTTTCCAAACTGTTCGTCATTGAGAAGCCCTCTCTTATATGCAATCTCTTCAAGGCTCCCGATCAATAGGCCAACATTATTCTGATACGTTCTCACGAACATAGCAACATCAAGGATTCTGTCATGATCGCTCATATCCAAGCAGATCATACCTCTGCCGAGATCCCGCTTGTTGAGCCTTTTCAAGAATCGTTTTTTATCGCTGTAATACATGTCTAGCATATCGCTCGGGATAAAGAAAAACACCGGCTCTTGATTTGCCGGAACAACCTTGAGCATCCGTTTCGTCAGCATCGCTCCCCGGAACTGCTCCGTTAGATCGGAACCAAACAGAAACCACGGATGTGTGAGCAGCATTACGTTTTTTTCTTCCGGTCTTTCAAAGCGGATGTCAAAACCGAGTTCTTTCAGTTCCAGCGTTCTAAGGTATTCCTCATTCGGTTTTGATGTCTGAAAATGAACGGTTGTTATCCCCACGAGCAAATAATGAATGAGCAAGTAATAAACCAGCGGTTTATCATATACGATCTGTGAGAAATCGCAGTTCTCTATTTCGATCAATCCGACCCATGGTTCCTCTTCAATGTTTCTGGACAAAAGATGATCGATATCTGTATCCAGGAGAAGCGCAAGCTTCGGGAGCAAGGCCACATCCGGGTGACTGAGCCCTCTTTCCCATTTCGAGACAGCCTTATCCGTTATGTGCAGCGCTTTTGCCAGGGTCTTCTGGGAAAGCCCGGCTCTCTCACGGAATTCACGAATAGCATCTCCTGTATGCATCGGCTCATTCCTTCATTTCCATTCCCAGGAATTCCGACATCGTAGCCTCACCGCCGCCGCTGATGCCTTCCCGCTTCAGGACGGCTTTAACAGTGTCAATAATCACGCCGACGTCGGTCTTAAATGTTAAGTGATCGACATACCAAACATCCATTTTGAACTTATCTTCCCACGTGACAGCGTTCCTGCCATGTGCCTGGGCGTATCCGGTTAATCCGGGACGTACTTCGTGACGCCTGTGCTGTTCCGGTGAATAGCGCGGTAAGTACTTGACCAGCAGAGGTCTCGGCCCGACGAGAGCCATATCGCCCTTAATGATGTTCCACAGTTCCGGAAGCTCATCCAGCGATGTTGTGCGAAGCATCTTTCCAAAGCTAGTTAAACGCTCTTCATCAGGAAGTAGTTCACCGTTCTCATTTCGTTCATCCGTCATCGTTCGAAACTTGAAGAGCTTGAAGGTTCTTTCATCCCTGCCCGGACGTTCCTGTGTGAACAACACTGGTGAGCCGAGTTTCGTCCTCACCAAGATCGCAGTTATTACCAGAATCGGTGAGAGAACCACAAGCGCTCCTAGGGCAAGAATGCAGTCCAACGGGCGCTTTACGAACATCTCATATGGTCCAAAAGGTTTATGTTCCACTTTTTCCTCTCAACATCTTATATGCTCTATTCAACATTGAAGCCACTCGTAAAGACATCGCGCTGTTAAAATGTGGAAACAGGATACCAAGTCGCATCGGCAAATTCCACGTTCTTTCTCCAAGCATCGGATAATTGCGGCATGCAAAAACGTGCATATCCTCTATGATCTCTTGAGTCGCAATTCTCTCCTCTGCTTTACAATTATAGTAATTCGACCACATCCGGCATATCGCTATAGCGCATTTCTGCAATAATATCCGCCTTGACTCTTCGTCCACCTTATTCTGCAGATACTCATACCGTTCCTTGTTGGACAGCCAGAATCCTGCAAAATTGCTCATATTGTGAACTTTTGTCAAGCTTCTTTCACGTTGACAGTAATGATACTCGTTTGTTTCTATGGTACTGATACTATCTACCGCATCAAATACTCGATATGTTGTGGCTATCTCCTCATATACTCTTTCCCCAGGAAAGCGGATGTCCTTGAAGCAATCCGATCTATAAAGCTTATTCCATACAGCATCAGATAAGTCCTCACATAACAGCGCTTTGAAAGCGTCTGCGTGCTTCATCAACCGCTTTTCTCTTTTCCAAGTTTCAACTCTGTTCGGGTATTCCTGAATCACTCCACATTCAACAACATCTGCTTCGGTCTCAACTGCTCTGTTCAAGAGCGCTTCGTACATATCTATCTCGATTCAGTCATCTGAATCTACGAAACCTATCCACTCGCCTTTTGCTTCGTCGAGGCCAAGGTTTCGTGCACAAGATAATCCTCGATTTTCTGTGTGAAAGACGCGTATTCGTGAATCGGACATTTTATACTCGTCACAGATTTCTCCGCTTCCATCTGTCGATCCATCATCAATTATGATGATCTCCAATTCCCTATAGGTCTGATTGACTATGCTGTCAAGGCATTTTCGCAGGTATGATTCTGTATTATAAACTGGGATGATTACGCTTATCGCCATTCCAATTTCAGTTTCCCTTCTTTATGCAGCAGAACAAACGATTGATATCATAATCGGCTGGTCCAATAACGGGAAGTATCTCTTCAGGATAATCAGCCCCGTCTATCACTAGTACCACAAAGGCGGCCTCTGAAAGAAGCTTGTCAGCCTCCATCCCGAACACGCGTTTGTGATCATTCTGTCCAAATCTCTTGATACGTTCAGATTCTGAAAGCGGTTCTGCTTCTTCTAACAGTTCGACATTTTGATCCATTGGGAAAGAGCAGATAAACACCCCGTCTTCTCGCAGGATCCTCCGCATCTCTCGTAATGCTTTTCGGAAGTCATCCACATGTTCCAGAACATGATTCGCAATGATAGCGTCATATGACTCATCAGGAAGTCCTGTTTCTTGAATGTCTAACCTAAGATCTGCCTCTGCATACAGATCCGCAGTTATATATGAAACTCCATTCCTGTCCATCCATTGAATCATGCTGTACTCTGGAGCAGAATAGAGGATCTTCGATGATTTCAATTTCTCGATATGCTCATCACACCAAAGTGCCAATATTCGATGGCGCGGTAGTGCTCTGCACATCGGACACAGCACATCCTGTCTGGTGTGCTTATATCGTTCAGGATTGAACCTACTTGGATTTTCTAAATAATTGTCTCCATTAAACGATCTGCATCTGAGGCCACAGCAAGGGTAAAAAACTGACTTCTCCTTTCTATGCAAAACCAAATCTATTCTGTAGCGAAATATTCTGCCCTTTCGTACGACTTTCAGCGCCGGCTTTATCAGGGATTCTGGACACACTCTTAAAATAGCTTGCTTTATCGAAGGCATGACAGTTTGCCCCTCCAGTTCACCCAAAACACCTATGAATAATCTTGATAACTCTGTCCTGCTGTTCTGTAGTCATCTTATTATCAGAAGGCAAGCACAGTCCCCGATGGAAGATATCTGCTCCGACGTCTGCCATTCCAGTCTCCTTGATATATGCATTGCTGCGGGCCTTGCCGCTGCCTGTACGCGTAACAAAGCTGTGCGTCCGGTAGATCGGCTGCATATGCATGGGCTTCCAGATCGGGCGGCCCTCCGCGTTAAACGCGGCCAGCGCTTCCAGGATCTCCGTCGGGCAGCTTTTCCCCGGTGAGCTGATATACAGCGCCTCCTTCTCGCCTCGGACAGTCCGGCACATAGCGTTTTCCTCAAGGATCATGCAGCTCAGCCAATAATTCGGATCGCTGTTTGCAAAATCAATCGGGTTCATAGAGACCGGCAGATCAGCCAGTCCGTCCCGATATCGCTCCCAAATTGCCTTTTTCTGTGACTTATGTTCCTCCGCATAGGGGAGTTGGCCGCGCACGACCCCGGCGATGATATTACTCATGCGGTAGTTGTAGCCAAGCTCCTCATGTTGATACCAAGGCGCATCCTCCCGGCTCTGGGTGGACCATTTGCGAGCCTTGTTCGCCCACTCCCGGTCATCCGTCAGCAGCATGCCGCCGGCGGAGCCGGTGATGAGCTTGTTTCCGTTCCACGAAAGGATGCTGACGTCGCCGAAGCTTCCGGTCTGCTTTCCCTTGTATGTAGCGCAGAAGCTTTCAGCCGCGTCTTCCACGATCATCGCGCTGTGTTTGTTCGCGATTGCTGTGATCTCATCAATCTTGCCCGGAGTTCCGTACAGGTGGGCAACGACGATAAGCCGCACATCCGGATAAATCTCAAAGGCCTTTTCCAAGGCAGCCGGGTCCATGTTCCAGGTATCGTATTCGATGTCAATAAACACCGCTTCTCCGCCCTCATAAGCGACCGGATTCACCGTGGCGTCAAAGGTCATGTCACTGCAAAAGACCCGTTTTCCTTCCAACGATCCGTGACCAGCCTTTGACTGACCGTAAAGCGCTTCGGCACAAAGTTTGACTGCAAGGTGCAGCGCAGCAGTTCCGGCAGAAAGGGCAACGGCGTATTTCCGCCCCACTTTTTCCGCCGTCATGCGCTCGACTTCATTGATATTCTCTCCGACGGTGGATACCCAATTCGTGCGTATCGCCTCGTCAACCCAGCGCTGCTCGTCGCCATGCATGGTGGGGCTTGCCAGCCAAACCTTCGATTGAAACGGTTCGATGCCCCGAAACCTAGGGTCGTCTAAAAAGCCCATTCTCCGAACCCTCTTCTCTTTGAATTTTTAAACTACTTATCCTCATGCTGCGCTACAGCATCGCCGCAGCCGCCTTTCGATTCACTTCCTCCGGCTCGTGGTATGTGGGGATCATGCTTCTTAGCATGGCGATAAGCTCCCAGTCGGGCAAAACTTCCCCGGTCACAGCTCTGTCCAGAGTCTCCAGATCCTCGAGAATCTGTTCCGGGTCGATCTCCTGCTGCTGTTCTACGAAGATTTTCTTGTTTTCCGTCTTGCTCAGCGTTTCACTGTTCATCAGAAGTTCCTCATAGAGCTTTTCTCCGGGACGAAGTCCAATTTCTTTGATTTCGATATCCCGATAAGGCTCGTACCCCGATAGCCGAATGAGCTTCTCTGCCAAGTCGAGGATCTTCACCGGCTCGCCCATATCCAGCACAAAGATCTGGCTCTGCTTCGCAATTGCTCCGGCCTCCATAACCAGCTGGGCTGCTTCCGGGATCGTCATGAAATAGCGGATGATCCGCTTGTCCGTGATGGTGACCGGGCCGCCCTCTTCGATCTGCCGCTTGAACAGCGGCACCACGGAACCGTTGGAGCCAAGCACATTGCCGAAACGTACGGCGCAGTATTCCGTGGGACTGTCCACCCGACTTTGGAGAATCATCTCACAGAATCGCTTGGTAGCTCCCATAACGTTGGTGGGATTTACCGCCTTGTCCGTGGAGATCATGACAAATTTCTTTACACCGTATTTCTCAGCAGCGCGGACCACATGGTAGGTCCCGAAGATATTGTTTTTAATTGCCTCAGCCGGGCAGGTTTCCATCAGAGGAACATGTTTGTGAGCGGCGGCATGGAAAACGATATCGGGCCGTAACTCATCAAAAATCTCATATATACGTCCTTTATCCCGTACGCTGGCGATCACTACGCTGAGATTCAGGCTGCTGCCATAGGTGCGCCGCAATTCTTGCTGAATATCGTAGGCGTTGTTTTCGTAAATATCAAGAATGACGAGTTTCTTCGGGTTTCGCTTCGCAATCTGGCGGCAAAGTTCGCTCCCGATGGAGCCGCCTCCGCCCGTTACTAGAATGGTTTTTCCGGAAATAAAAACATCCACAATCCGCGTATTAAGTTGTACTGGTGCACGTCCCAAGAGATCCTCAACCTGCACATCCCGCACGTTGGAAAGGGATACCTCTCCGGTCACGAACTGGTACACTCCGGGCAATGTCTTTGTATGTACGCCGGTGGAGTTACAAATATTCAGAATTGTACTGAGATCTTCGGAGGGGGCTGATGGAATTGCTACAAGAATCTGTGTGATTCCCTCATTTCGGACAACGGAAGGTATCTCATTACGCCCGCCTACGACTGGTGCCCCTTCAAAAAACTTGCCCCACTTATTCTCATCATCGTCAATAACACAGCAAAGCTTAGCATCGATCTTTCGGTTGGTCAGCAGTTCCCGTGCCAGAATATGACCTGCTTCACCCGCGCCTACCAACATAATACGTTGACTAGTACTGCTGCGCATCTGCTTGAGTGCCCAGTGAATGCCATCCCAAAATCGGAAGAAGCAACGACCTCCCACTAACAGAATAAGCTGAAACACGAACTGCATGAAAACCACACTGCGCGGTTGCTGATTACCAAGTAAAGAGGAGGCGATCGTTCCAATCACAAAAACAATGATCGCCGTGACCGCCATTCTCGCCACATCGTTTACGCTGATGTTATGCCAGACATAACGGTACATTCGTAAAATGAGAAAGCAGAAAACTGTAACTCCAATACACAGCGGAAGGAACTGAAACCAAAGATTCAAATACTGCTTGGGAATCCCGTTGAAAGAAAAATCAAATCTCACCAGCAGGGCAAGCCCGCCAGACAAGGTAACGCACAGTGCGTCATAAAACATGATCAACAACACTTTGGCTGCTGAGGAAAGCTTGGATGACACGATTCTGAATCCTCCCGGAACCAAATCCACCCGTAAGGACGAATTCTCTGATGTAATCATTGTTGTTTGTCACTTCTATTGAACACAATACTCCTTATTTATCAGTTATAGCAGATTTCGACTTGCAAGGCAATAGTCGTACGCAGGAAACATATGGCTTCTATACCAAATATGCGTGAATACTCTCATAATTGCCTTTTCTTCCACAACACCTAGGTTAGCGCTGGATTAATAGACTTTGATTATTTCTGAAAACCGAAACTAACGTATTTCCAAAATAGGGTGTCATAAGCAGACCTTGGAAAGAGATAAAACAATTTCTCCTAGTTGAAGGGTTTCTATTGCATAGGCAGATTAGCTTTCTCTTCAGTATGCTCCGCAACAATGTGCTATCACAAATAACTGAACTCATTCCATTTTGGGATCTGATGTTGGCAAATCCCATTCTGTCCCCATTTGGCGCTCCATGAACTCTTTGCTCTCCCGGCAGACGATTTAGTATATGTTCTACTCTCAGAACAGTGTTCCCCCATGCTTGTTAACAGGCACGGGGGAGGTTATTTCCCTTATCGTGTACTCGTTTTTTCTTCCCTCGTTCGTCCGATTACAATCAGTACCATGCACGTCATAAATCCAAGCGCGACGATGGGACCGGTGGTTTTGATAGCATGCACGACGAATGAGCCGGAAACGAGTTTTGGGGACCTGTACACCGGTTCCGTCACACTGACGGACAGTTCATTGATCTGTTGCGCATTGTAACCCTCCAGCATGGCCTGAAAGTCAGCGATCACGGCGTCACCATCAGCTATGAGTGTGCGGATGCTCTCTTCCAACATAGTGCGCTGGGCACTCAGTCTGCGCTCTGCTTCCGCAATCTCCTCGGGTGTCAGTTGATTCACAATTTCAGTAGCGCCCTCGTCTTTCGCGCCTTTCGATTCATCCTCCTGTGAGATGGCTTCTGAAGCATACGGTCTGAGATGGCTGGTGCTACTCAGAAGATCGTTGATCATCAGATTGTAATTGGTGATCCGGCTGCCCAGTTCTGTGATGCCGTCCGCGACTTCCTTTCGCCTGTCCACCAGAGCGTCGTAAGTCTCCGAGGAATTGCCGTCGATCTTCGTCAGAGAATCCGAGGTACTGAGGTAGATGATCTCATTCTTTTCATAGGACGCGATCAGCTTGTCCAGCTTGTTCAGTTCCTGATTCTGCTTCTCCCGCTGGATGCCTAGGTCGAGGATCTGGTACTGATACTGGGTCAGCACCCGCTCCGTGTCCCGGGTCAGCGCGTTGATGGTCAGATTGGCACTCAGCCGCGTGATGCTGCTGTCGATCAGATTGTTCAGCCGGACGCTGATGTCGTTGAAGCCTGCGCCCCGAAAGCGGAAAGCGGGGTCCTTTTCATAAAGCTCCTGGGCATAAGCGGAAACAGAGGAGAGCCGTCCTTCGATGATCTGAAGCTGCTGGGGATAATCGTAGTCCTCCAGCTTGAAAACGGTGCTGTCCGTATCCAGGCCATAGGCATAAACCTTGGAGAAATAAGAACGGTAGGCCTCCGTGATCCCCTTGAGCAGCGCCGTCAACTGATCCCGGGAGATGGATTTGTCAAAATCGTTGGTCAGGGCGATGCCGAAGGTGGTGGGATGATAGTCCCCCACCGTCAGTTCCCGGCCGGCAGTGAAGTTCAGCAGGGATTCATAATGCATGACCTGTTCGGCCATGGCATCCGGATATACGCCCCGCACCGTCAGGCTGGACCGGATCTGCTCCGGAGTATAGACCCCCTCCAACGCTGCGGCTTTCAGGCCTTCGGACAACACTTCGTCGCAATTCAGCTCCCGCAGGTCGAAAGGAACGCCGTTGGGCGCAATGCCCGAGGCTGCACCGTCAAAGGTCAGCACCAGTGTGGCGGAGGCATAGGTAGGGCCGGGATCTCGGAAGAACAGGATGGCGCTCAGGATGAGGCCGACGATGCCGCAGGCAACCAACACCAGGATCGTCGTCCGCAGCCAATGGGTCTTCTTTTCGTTCTTCATCCTTTTGCCGCCTCCTTTCCCTGTCCGTCTTGTTCTTCATCCTTTCGGCGCTGGAATTCGATTGCCAGGGCGCTGAGGAACCAGAGCCCGCAGGCGATGACCAGTCCGGCAGCGCCGCCGATCAGCATCTTCTTGGA
>JAEEGK010002105.1_pt1 | contig 49723 bp, 44 predicted proteins | sample 8958771 | NCBI WGS metagenome assembly JAEEGK01 (sample SAMN16246547, study PRJNA631951) | gut metagenome | biome: gut microbiome; feature: rumen; material: SC-attached | host: Bos | place: Iran: Karaj | collected 2018-10 | reverse complement strand
TTATAAGAAGAAACCTTTCGAAAAAGCATGGTGTGTGATAATTCCCGCTATTCTTTTGGGAGTATTTTCTTTTGCCTATTTATCTCCTTCTGTTATAAATGACGATACCTGGGAAACGGTTGTAACCACAATCTATACAGGAAAGATCTATGAATACTCTGCCCTTACGGGGCGTCAGATGATTGCAGGGCTTCCAATCTTTAATAAGATTTATATAATGCCTATTTTCATAGCCTGCATGTGTGATTTCTTTAAGATTCCCGTGCGACTTATGATGCAGCTTTTGATACCGTTAATAGTCTATATTTGCAATCTTTCTTTGGTTTATACAATATCTAAAAAGCTTAATGTAAAGAACAAAGATTGCTTTATGCTTGTGTATATGCTTTTGCTTTTGGCAGGTACTTACCTTCCAAAGACCGGAGTGCCTGTTACGGTAGGGTACGCTCTTTTAAGAGAAGGGTATTCCGGATATGCAGTTTGCTACGCACTCACAGTGCCCTTAGTGATAATTCTTTTATGGGATAAAAAGTATCTTCATGCACTGTTTATGGCAGCAAGTGCCCTTGGACTTTTGCGCCTAGACAGAATCTTTTACACCTTTGTTAAAGAACCTGTTAAGACCTTTTATTTTATAAATGAAGCCGGAAAGCTGGCTATTCTCTTCCTTATTTGCATCATTATTCTTATTTTTAAAAAGAGAAAAGAAAAGATGCCTAGTGAAGAAAAACTATCAGTTTTTATGCCTATTGTGTTTATATCAAACACGGTTGTAACTCTTCTTGAGGAGATTCATGAAAAGAAATATAGAATAGCGTATTTACTCGGCGTATCTTTTATTATCTTAAGTTCGGTTTCTTTTATGCCCTTTGATGATGCCGACACTTTAAAAGAGACTTTGGAGTATGAGCAAGAGGTTAGAGACATTATCGATAAAAATGGGGCGAAAGATAAATGCATCTGGGCTGATGAAAAAGTGATGGAAGTTGCCAGAAGAGTGGACCCTACCGTTAAGACACTATATTCAAGAAGTTCAATTTCAGAATACATGCAGGGCCTTTATTATGAAGATGAATCCTATGCATGGGACTATTACAAGCTTTTTAGAAACGAAGTTCAGTTTGAAGAAACAACGGTTAAAGATATTTTTGCTCTTTCAAGAAGCGCTGATGATATAGTTAATCATGCCTATGAAGAAGGATTGGATATAATAATAAAATGATTTCAATAATTGTGCCTGTATATAACGCAGGGAAATATATTAAAGAAACAATTGAATCTGTGCTTTCTCAGTCTTACACCGATTTCGAACTTTTGCTTATCGATGATTGCTCTAAGGATGATTCGGAAGAAATAATTAAATCCTTTAAGGACGATAGAGTTAAATACATTAAGCAACCTGAAAACAAGGGCGCATGGGCTGCAAGGAATCGTGGCTTAGAAGAAGCAAAGGGAAGATACATAGCATTTCTTGACGCTGACGATTTATGGGAAAAAGATAAACTTAAAAAAGAATTTGAGTTTATGCAACAAGAAGACGCAGGCTTTGTGTTTACAGGCTATGAATTTGCTGATGAATTTGGAACCGGTACAGGAGCGGTAGTTAAGGTGCCACGTACTTTAGATTTTAAGCATGCTCTTAACAACACAAACATCTTTACATCAACCGTATTAATAGACAGAGGAAAAATCGGTGATGACTTAATTAGGATGCCTCATATTAAAAGCGAAGATACCGCCACATGGTGGAGAATCTTAATGGCAGGCAACTTAGCGTACGGGCTTAACGAGAACCTCGTTAAGTATAGGCGAAGCTCCGGCTCCTTATCCTCAAACAAGATTGAAGCTGTAAGGCGAATCTGGAGACTTTACAGAGAGATAGCAAACTTAAGCGTGATTAGCTCTTGTGTACATTTTGTAAGCTGGGCAATAACTGCGGTTCTTAGGAGAATATAATGGATAAATCTAGGAAAATTTCTTTTGACATATTAAGAATACTGGCGGCATTCAGCGTGGTGATGCTTCATGTATCATCAAGATATATAATGGGCAATCCCGTTGATAGTGCTGACTTTTACTTTGCAAATTTTTATGACTCCATAAACAGATTTGGCGTGCCCATTTTTGTGATGATAAGCGGAGCTATATTTTTGGACAAAGAAAAAGAAATCGATATTAAAAGGCTTTGGATTCACAATATCTTAAGGATTTTAATAGTATTTATCCTTTGGAATTACGTTTATTATGTTTATCAAAGTATACATGAGTGGCACTTTGACTTTATACATGCAAGTGTAGAGCGAACCATTAAAGGAATAGTGTATGGCTCCGATCACTTGTGGTTTTTGGCAATGTTAATAGGCCTTTATGTATTGGTGCCTGTTCTTAGAACATGGCTTGTGAAAGCCACAAAGCAAAACATTGAGTACTTTTTAATGATGTTTTTAATCTTCAATGTTTTAAAAACATCGGCTGTTTTAATAACGGAAAGCTCTATGGTATATAAGCTTTCGCAGACCTTTTCTTTTGAGGAATTCTCAGGCTTCTTGGGATACTTTGTGCTGGGTTATTATTTAACCAATTACGAGCCCCCTAAGAGATTAAGGCATGCTATGTACATAAGCGTACCCTTCGCGGCTGCCCTTAATTACCTGATCTCAATGAAATTATCATTAAGAGACGGCTCATATAATCCCGGCGTATACGATTGCTTTGGAATCTTTACTTTCATCGAAGTAACAGCACTCTTTATGGCTGTCACAATCCTCATAAAAAGACGAAAGAAAGACTTCCGCCCCGCCACAGTCAAATTCCTAAAGAACGTATCCAACGATACATTTGGCGTGTACCTAATCCACTTAGGCATAATCGACTACCTTTTCACCGAAGGTTACTTTGCCTACTTCACTCCCGCAGCAGGCATTCAAATCCCGCTGGCAATAGCAATCTTTATTTGTACAGCTCTTGTATCAGCTTTACTCCGCAGAATCCCTGTAGTAGGACGCTATATCTGTTAGTTTTTTGAATAGAACATAGAATGAGGGGCGGTAAATAATTAATGATTTTGAGCAGCCTCTTTTGCATCGGTACTTAGTGAAAGCGAGTGTAGCGATGCTTGAACTTAGTATCCGTTATGCAAAAGCAGAAGCGCAAGCGGTGCGAAAAACATTAATTATTTAACGCCCTGTCAAATCTGTGGTATAATAAAGTGCTATGCCCAAGGAGGCTATAAGAATGCGAAAACTTGAATCTGCAAAAAGAATATTGCAACTCTTCTTCAGTGGCATAGGCCTTGCGCTCCAGGTGCTTCTGTTTCGGTACTACTACTATATGTACTACTCAACAGCCATCAAGCTTGAGTTCTGGAAAAAAGGACATATATTGGTTATTGTGATATATGCATTCTTGCTTATAACCTTCTCGGCTATGTACGGAGCCATGAAGATAGGATATCTAAAACCTGCGGAAATAGCATTTTCGCAGATAATGAGCACGTTTATAGTTAACGTGGTTACATATTTGCAACTGTCCCTTATGTGTATGAAGCTTATGTTTCCTTGGAACTACGTGCGAATGTCAATATATCAATTGATTATTGCATTTACATGGGTCATGTTTGCAAACTGGCTCTTTAGACAGATATTCCCGCCGAGAGAACTACTGCTTATCCATGGCGATAGACCCATAAATGACATTGTTGAAAAGTTTGAATCAAGAAAAGATAGATTTAAAGTATGTAAGACCATGAACATATCCGAAGGCCTTGATGCTATTTATGAAGAGGCCTGCGAAAGATATGATGCGGTTGTTATATGGGATATCCCCTCTTATGAGAGAAACAGTATCTTAAAGTATTGTTACGGAAAAAGCATTAGAGTATATATAATGCCTAAGATTTCTGACGTAATACTTTCGGGTGCCGAACAGCTTCACATGTTTGATACACCCATTTTACTCACCAGAGAGTATAGCATTAAGTTTGAACAAAGACTTGTAAAGAGACTTATAGATATCGTATGTTCGCTTATCTTGATAGTGTTAACATCTCCCTTAATGCTGGTTACTGCAATAGCTGTAAAAATGTGCGATGGGGGCCCTATCCTTTATAAGCAGATAAGGCTTACAAGAGATGCCAAGGAATTTAAGATTCTTAAGTTTAGAAGCATGAGAATCGATGCCGAAAAAGATGGTGTTGCAAGGCTTGCAAAGGCAGGCGATTCCCGCATCACTCCTGTTGGTAAGATAATTAGAAAAGTGAGATTTGATGAGCTTCCTCAGCTCTTTAATATATTTGTGGGCGATATGTCATTTATAGGTCCGAGACCTGAGCGCCCTGAAATTGTGGAACAGTACATTAAATCGATGCCTGAGTTTGCTTTCAGAATGAAGGTAAAGGCAGGGCTTGCAGGATATGCCCAGGTGTACGGAAAATATAACACCACGCCCTATGATAAGTTAAAGCTTGATTTATGCTATATAGAGAATTACAGCATTTGGCTTGATATTAAACTAATGCTTTTAACCATTAAGATTTTGTTCTGGCCCGATTCTACGGAAGGTGTGGCAGAAGACCAAGTCACAGCTTTAAAGGTTGACAGCTTAGAAGAAAGAAACGATTAAAATGAAATTTACGATAGTTACAGTTGCCTACAATGCAGGCGATAAACTGTTAAAAACCGTCGAAGATACACTTAAGCAAACCTATGATGATTTTGAAATCATAGTAAAGGACGGCGGTTCAAGCGATGGTTCACTTGAACCGGTTAGAAAGCTTGAATCAGAAAAGATAAAAATCTTTTCGGGTAAAGACAACGGAATATATGACGCCATGAACATTGCGGTTAAAGCCGCAACAGGAGATTACGTTATATTTTTAAATTGCGGTGACAGGTTCTACTCAAAGGATGTGCTAGAAAAGACAGCCGAAGCAGGAATAGAGGCAGACAACACCATTCTTTACGGTGATACCTATTTTGAAAGAGTAGAAGCCATTTCACCTGCACCTCCTAAAATCACAGGCTTTGTGTGCTACAGAAACATCCCTTGCCATCAGGCAATTTTTTATTCAAGAGATGTCTTATTAAACAGAGGCTTTGATATAAGCTATAAAATCAGAGCCGATTTTGAGCATTTCTCTTATTGCTACTTTAAAGAAAAGACTAAGTTTTTCTACTTAGGCTTTCCTGTGTGTTTCTATGAAGGAAACGGCACAAGTGAGAGGCGCTCTAATGTAAAAAGAGATAAAGAAGAGTATAAGCAGGCTGTAAAAGGGAACATTCCCTTTCTTAAGCGCTTTTTATACAGAGCGGCGTTGATACTTACGCTTCATAAATTAAGAGGAGCGTTAGCCAACAACAAAAAAACCGCAGCGTTTTACCAAAAAATAAAAGGGAAAATATACGGATGAAAATATTATGGCTTTGTAACATAATACTTCCGGCTGTATCTAATGAGTTAAACCTGAAAGCTTCCAATAAGGAAGGGTGGCTTTCGGGTATTTGTGATGCTGTAAGCAAAGAAAAAAGCTTTAAACTCGCCATTTGCTTTCCTGTGCCAAAGAAGTTTGCGGGGCATAAATGGGTGATAAATGAAATTGCTTATTACGGCTTTTATGAAGACACAAAGCATCCTGAAAAGTATGACCCTAAGATAGAAACTCAGCTTAAGCACATAGTTGAAGACTTTGAACCGGATTTAGTACATATCTTTGGAACTGAATACCCTCATACACTTGCAATGTGTAAGTGCATAGAGGAAAAGCCCAGAATTAAAAGCCTGATAGGTTTTCAGGGTATCTTAGATATATATAAAAATCACTACTTTGACGGGCTTCCTGAGTCTGTAATCGATACGGTTACATTCAGAGACTTTTTAAAGAATGACAGTTTAAAAAAGCAACAAAGGAAGTACGAACTTAGAGCTATAAATGAAGTTGAGGCCGTTAGATTAGCTAAGCACGTAACGGGACGCACTCCTTTTGATAAGGGATTTTCAGAAAAGGTTAATCCCGATGCAGAGTATCATTTCCTCAATGAAACATTGAGAAAAGACTTTTATGAAGGAGAATGGAAGCCTGATAAATGCGAGAAACACTCCATTTTCTTAAGCCAGGGAAATTACCCAATTAAAGGTCTTCACGTAATGCTTGAAGCTCTTAACTTACTTAAAGGTAGCTATCCTGATATTAAGGTTTACGTAGCCGGGGATAACGTCACAAAGAAAGAAACATTTAAAGACAGGCTAAAGCTATCTGCCTACGGAAAGTATATACTTAAGCTTTTAAAGGATTATGACGTATCTGATAAGGTCATATTCCTAGGATCCATAGATGCACTTAAAATCAAGAAACAACTTTTAAAGAGCAACATATTTGTTTGCCCTTCAACTATAGAGAACTCGCCCAATTCTCTCGGAGAAGCCATGATTTTGGGCGTTCCTTCAATCACTTCGAACGTTGGCGGCATAAGCGGTATCTTTGAAAGAGATGTTGACGGCCTTATGTTTGACAGCTGTGAAGCGGGAGATTTGGCAAAGTGCATCGATGATTTATTTAAAGATGTATCCCTTCAGATTAAATTTTCAAGCGCTGCATCTTTGCACGCAAAGAAAACTCATAACGCAGGTAACAACTACAGGCGCTTAGTGGAGATTTACGAGAAAATATGCAAATAACATTTGTGTCAAACTACATAAATCACCATCAAATCCCGGTTTCCAATGAGCTATACAAATTAGCAAAGGGAAATTACACCTTCATTCAGACAGAACCCATGGAAGAAGAAAGAGTGAAGATGGGCTGGGACGCAGGAGCTAAGGATTTACCCTACGTAAAGCTTTATTACGAAGAAAAAGAGCCTTGCGATAAGCTTATTTTAGAAAGCGATTGCGTGATATTCGGAGGTACCGAAAAGGAAGAAATAATACTTCCAAGACTTCTTAAAAACAGATTTACAATCAGGTATTCAGAGCGCTTATATAAAAGCGGCAGATGGAAGTTTATATCTCCACGGGGCCTTATAAAGAAATATAAAGACCACGTTAGATTTAATAAAAACGACGTTTATTTACTTTGTTCAGGGGCTTACGTTAAAGGCGACTTTAACTTGATACATGCATATCCTAATAAAATGCTTAAATACGGGTACTTTCCCGAATTTATAGAGTATAGCGATTTACACGAACTTAGAAAAGATGAAGAGATAATAGAAATTCTCTGGGCTTCAAGATTTATTGATTGGAAGCACCCGGAAGTACCGGTTAGCTTAGCTAAAATGATTAAAGAATCAGGCTTAAATGCTCATATCACCATGATTGGTAATGGAGAGTATTTTGAAACTACAAAAGAATCTGCATCGGGCCTTGAAAGCATCATAGACTTTGTGGGAGCGAAAACTCCGACAGAAGTAAGAGAATATATGAGAAAGGCCGATTTCTTCTTACTTACTTCTGATCATAAAGAAGGATGGGGCGCTGTAATTAATGAAGCCATGAATTCAGGATGCGTAACCATAGCATCCAAAGAGACAGGAGCTGCACCATATTTAATAAAGTCTGGCGTTAACGGCTACATGGTTAGAGCTTGCCATACCGGAGACATTTTTAAGATTATTAGTGATTTGTCAAATGACAGAGGAAGAAGACTAACAATCGGAAACAACGCATATAGCACGATACAGAATCTTTGGAGCCCGAAGGTGGCTGCAAAGAGATTGTATGAGTTTATTTTAGATAAAGACATTAACAGATATTCGGAGGGGCCTTTAAGCCGCGCATGAGCAATTTAATCAGCGTGATAGTGCCTGTGTATAACACTCTGGCCTATTTAGATAAATGTATAAACTCAATACTAAATCAAACCTTTACAGACTTTGAACTCTTACTTATAGATGATGGTTCAACGGACGGATCAGGTGAGAAGCTTGATGAATACGCATCGAAAGATGAAAGAGTTAAAGTGTTTCACAAGGAAAACGGCGGATCATCCAGTGCAAGAAATCTTGGCATAAAGGAAGCAAAGGGTGAATACCTTTCCTTTCAGGATAGCGACGATTATTGCGACGAAGACTTCCTTGAATCATTGGCAAAGCCTATTTTGGAAGCAAGAGAAAAAGGCTTGGAAGCTCCTAAAATTGTGCAGGTAGGAAGAAGTGAAATTGATGAATCGGGAGAGAGACTTCCTGATATATGTACTCCTCCTAAGGAAAGAGAAGACATCCCTTCAAGAGATTTTTTTAAATCGCTGATTATGCATATAGGAGACTGCTCCTTTTGCACTAAGGTAATTCATAGAAGCTTATTTGAAAACAGGGAATTCCCCATTGGAAAGCTTAACGAAGATTTTCATTTGCTTATAGATATGTTAAGAGAAGTAGATACCGTTGTGTCACTTCCGGGATACAAATATCACGTCTTTTACAGAAGCGGAAGCAATTCAAGAGTTAAGGGCAAAGACGAATTCTCACGAGTGTTTGCGGATAACGTTGAAAATGCGGATTTGGTTGAAAAAATAGTTAAAGAAGACTATCCGGAGCTTAAGGAAACAGCAGTAAGATTTGGGCTATTCCAAAGGCTTGATTACCTCCTACACATTCCTGTAAGCCTTATGAATAAGGGCAATTCGGAATATGTAAGTGTGGTTAAATATGTGAGAAATCATTTTCCGAGATTTATATTTAATAAATACCTCACAGCGAAAAACAAAGTGTACTTAACACTTTTTACAATCATGCCTAAGGGTATAAGGCAGATACATGCCAAAATAAAAGGATTTAACTAATCTAGAAAGATTTTGATATGAACATTAAAAAGAGTAATCTTGCATACTTTGCAGGTGATAAAAAGAGAGTGGAGAGAGCGGTTGCGATAGCCTTTGCGGATATCGTGGCTGTTTTGGTGTCTTCGGTTGCGGCATTATGGATAAGGTTTGAGTTTTCATTTAAAGCAATGGTGCATGAAAACCCCGGTTTTTATGAAAACACTATTTCCATGATTCCATATAATATCATTTCAACGCTCATTATCTTTTGGATTTTTAAGCTTTATCAAAGCGTCTGGAGATATGCAAGTGCCAATGAAATGATTAAGATTTTCGCTGCAGTTTTCATTGACGGAGTACTTCAATACATTGTTTTCAAAGTGCTTGATAAAAAGGTACCTAGAAGTTACTACCTTTTTTACATGGTGACTTTATTTGCGGCAACCGTCGCTATTAGGTTTTTCTATAGATTTTTAAGAATCCTTAGAAACCGTCAAATGATACTTAAAAACGGCGATGACAGAAAGAGCGTAATGATAGTTGGTGCAGGCGCTGCAGGAAATTCACTTTTAAGAGAAGCAGAGACAAGCCCTTACGTTAAAATGAACGTTAAATGCCTTATTGATGATAATCCCGGATGTCAGGGCAAAATCATGCGTGGCGTTCCTATTGTGGGCGGAAGAGAAGTAATTCCGGAAGCAGTTAAAAAGTATTCTATTGACGAAATAATAATCGCTATTCCTTCTGCCAGCAGACAGGAAATAAAAAAGATAGTTGAAATATGTAAAGAAACCGAATGCAAGATTCAGATGGTTCCCGGTATCTATCAGCTTGTAAACGGTGAAGTTAGCGTATCTAAATTAAGAGAAGTAGAAATCGAAGACTTACTTGGAAGAGAACCGGTTAAGATTAATTTAGATGAAGTTGCGGACTATGTTAAAGATAAGATTGTAATGGTGACAGGCGGTGGCGGATCAATCGGTAGTGAGCTTTCCCGTCAGCTTGCAGCCCACGCTCCAAAGCAGCTTATCATAGTGGATATTTATGAGAACAATGCCTATGACATTGAGCAGGAATTAAAGATTAAATATCCAAAGCTTGATTTAACAGTACTTATTGCTTCAGTAAGAGATGAAGAAAAGGTAAATCAAATATTTGATGAATACAAGCCTCAGATTGTTTATCATGCAGCAGCTCACAAGCACGTTCCGTTGATGGAGACAAGCCCTGCAGAGGCCATTAAGAATAATGTATTTGGTACATTAAATGTGGCTAAGGCCGCGGACAGAGTTGGCACAAAGAGATTTGTGCTTGTATCTACCGATAAGGCAGTTAACCCAACAAACATCATGGGCGCTTCAAAGAGAATGTGTGAAATGGTGGTTCAGTACATGAATGAGCATTCTAATACAGAGTTTGTGGCAGTTAGATTCGGTAATGTGCTTGGCTCAAACGGATCTGTCATTCCACTATTTAAAAAGCAGATATTGGCCGGTGGTCCTGTAACGGTTACGGATCCTAATATTATTCGCTATTTTATGACAATTCCTGAAGCAGTATCATTAATCCTTCAGGCAGGAGCTTATGCCAAAGGCGGAGAAATCTTCGTGCTTGATATGGGAGAACCGGTAAAGATACTTGATTTAGCTGAAAACCTTATTAAGCTTTCAGGCTACAGAGTGGGAGAAGATATTGAAATTAAGTTTACAGGCCTTCGCCCCGGTGAAAAGATGTATGAAGAGTTACTCATGGCTGAAGAAGGGCTTAAAGAAACGGCAAATAAGCTTATTCATATCGGAAAGCCAATTGAATTTGATAGAGATGAATTTATAAACAATCTTCCTAAACTTAAAGAAATGTGCGAGCACAATCCCGAAAAGGTTAAGGAAGAAGTTAAGAGTATAGTTAAGACATATAATTTCGGAGAATAATGGCACAAAATGAATTCTAACGTAGTATCCAAGGCAAATAAGATATTACTTATTGCGTTGGGCGCTTTAGCAGTTGTTTTGATAATTGTCTTTTCAAGCAAAGCTGCAAATCGAGCGCAAAGATTAAAAAAAGAATTACATCAAAATCATGTGCAGGCTGAGAACTGCTTTGTGTTTAAGGCATTTACTGAAAAAGAGTATGGAAAAGCTAAAGATAAGGCTTTGATTAAGATAAACGATCTTATTCGCATAAGTGATAGCGATTACAGACGGCTTCACATTTCGATGTGGGATATAGATTATCTTGATCCCGATTGGTATAACGTCTATTATGCAAGCCCTATTGTATACGGAAAGTATGGCATTAAGACGCCTCAAGAGGTTTGCAATTATTTGTCCACATCCATTAGAGCAAATTCAGAGCTTGATACGGTTTATTTAAGCGTAGATCCTTATGAATTATACAAAAACTACTATACATCCGTTTATTATGACAGCGAGATTTTAACTTTCGAAGAATACTTAGAGAATAATCTTTTCCCGATTTTTAAAGAAAATAAAAATGTAACCTTTAAGTTTTTCTTCCCCATAAAGCCATTATCAGAATGGGCAAACGAATCTGATGAAGAAATCAGGACTACATTTAAAAACTGGTATACATTTTTAATGTATTTACGTCTCTATCCAAACGTAAAATCTTATTACATGGGAAATGAAGAATGGCTTGTAAGTAACAATGAGAACTACGAAGAAGGCTTACGTTTTAAAGATGAAATAGGTAGACTGGTTCATCTTTATATGTATGATAAAAACGATTATAAAGTTACACCTCCCGAAATAGACTGGGATCTTAAGGCGCTTTACGGAATGGCGTATAAAGAGAGAAACGGGGATTATGACTATAAGGGATTCGAAAATAAAAAAATAGTATTTCTTGGAGATTCTGTACTGGACTATGCCATGCAGAATACAGTTTCCATTCCCGGATTTGTGTCTGAAATGACCAATGCGCCTTGCTACAATTTGGCAGTTGGTGGTACCACAGCTTCCGAAGTAGATGAAGATTCCTTTACAAATGTTGTTAAGGGTTTTTCTAAAGGAATCGCTCACGGAAGAGATGCCAATAGATTTTTTGAAGACGTTAATAGGGACGATGAAATTATTTTCATCATTGAATATGGCCTAAACGATTACTTCATGGGAAACGATATATTTGATTTTTCTACCGGTCTTAAAAATGGAATTGATTTACTAAAGAAAAATTATCCGAATTGCAAGATCATGTTGGTGGCGCCTTACAGATTAGGAATACTTGATGGTGGAGATTTTGCATATACCGAAGATGGTTATTTTCTTTCTGAATACGTCGAGACTATTAATTATCTGTCCCAAGAAGAAAACGTTGCATTTTTGAATCTGTTCAAAGATTCAGGTATTACCTATGAAAACAGTGCAGATTTTCTAACTGATGAAATTCATCCTAAATACAACACAAACTTATATCTTGCAAGAATGATAGTAGAAAGCATGGTGGAGCAGAATGTATGCGGTAATTAAACGAATAATTGATTTCATATTGTCACTTATCGCTATGATACTCCTTTCATGGCTCTTTGTTATTATGATTGTTTTAATCAAAATCGATTCAAAGGGCCCCATTCTGTTTAAGCAAAAAAGAGTTGGCATACACAAAAAGCATTTCATGATATACAAATTTCGCACCATGCGAACCGATACTCCTAAAGATATGCCCACACATATGCTAAAAAATCCCGAGCAGTTTATCACTAAGGTTGGTAAATTCCTTAGGAAAACAAGTCTTGATGAACTTCCGCAATTACTTAACATCATTAAAGGCGATATGGCTATCGTGGGCCCAAGACCTGCTCTTTGGAATCAATATGATTTGATAGAAGAAAGAGATAAGTACGGAGCAAATGATGTGCTTCCCGGGCTAACCGGCTGGGCACAGATTAACGGAAGAGATGAACTTGAAATCCCCGTAAAAGCGGCGCTTGATGGCGAATACATAAAGAAAATGGGCTTTATAATGGACGTAAAATGCATATTGGGAACAGTAAAAAGCGTTCTTAAGCATGAAGGCGTTGTGGAAGGCGGTACAGGAGCCATGAAGAAAAAATGAAAAGAGTACTTATAACCGGTGCCGGAAGTTACATAGGCACAAATGTAAGTGAATATCTTTTAAGGCAGCCTGATAAATACAGCGTGACTACGATTGGTATGAAGGATTCTTCATGGAAGTCATTTTCATTTAAAGATTTTGACGCTGTTTATCACGTGGCAGGAATTGCCCATGCCGATGTAGCAAACGTAAGCGAAGAAACCAAGGCATTATATTACTCGGTAAACTGTGATCTTGCTTATGAATGTGCAAAGAAAGCCAAAGAAGATGGCGTTAAGCAGTTTATATTCATGAGTAGCATGATAGTCTATCCCGGGGCTACTAGGTACGGAAAAGTAACTGTCATAAATAAAAGCACTGAACCTAATCCTGATAACTTCTACGGCGATTCAAAGCTTCAGGCTGAAATTAAGATAAATACGCTTTCAGATGATTTATTTAAAATGGTTATTTTAAGACCTCCGATGATATACGGTAAGGGCTCTAAAGGAAATTACAGAACTTTAGCCAAGATGGCAGATAAGCTTCCCATATTTCCTAAAGTCAACAATCAAAGAAGCATGCTTTATGTAGGGAACTTGTGTGAGTTTGTTCGCTTAATGATAGAAAACGAAGAAAGCGGAACTTTCTTTCCGCAGAATGCAGAATATACCAATACATCAGAAATGGTAAAAGAAATAGCTATAGCAAAAGGCAAGCACATTGCTTTATTAGGTGTGTTTACACCCTTTATAAAGCTAATATCATGCATGAACAATAAGTATGGAAAGCTTGTAAACAAAGCCTTTGGAAGCCTTGTTTATGATATGGCTTTAAGTGAGTATAAAGAGAATTACAGGCTTTATGACCTTAAAGAATCGATTAAGCGGTCTGAGGGCGGAGAGAAATAATGCACATATTGATGGTATCACAATATTTCTATCCGGAGCCATTTAGAATAAATGACATGTGCAAAGAATGGGTAAAAAGAGGGCATGAAGTTACAGTTGTGACCGGAATTCCCAATTACCCTGAAGGAAGATTCTATAAAGGCTACGGGTGGTTTAAAAAGAGAAAAGAAATAGTAGACGGGATAAATATTATAAGGCTTCCGTTAATAGCAAGAGGCTCTTCTAAAATTGGCCTCATGTTAAACTATGCGTCATTTATGATAAGCGGAAGAATTTTTGCTAGATTTACTAAGATTAAAGCTGACAGAGTATTTATTTTTGAAGTATCACCAATGACACAAGCATTTGCGGGTACCGTATATGCAAAGAGAAAGCACGTACCATGCACCATATATGTGCAGGATTTATGGCCTGAAAACTTAGAGGCTGTGGCCCATATAAAGAATAAGCATATCTTAAATGCTGTCAACAAGATGGTAGACAGGATTTATAAAGACTGTGACCATATACTTGCCACATCGCCAAGCTTTAAAGCTCATTTGGAAAAGAGAAAAAGCGTATACGATGCTGAAGGCAAATCAAAGGTACATTACTGGCCCCAGTATGCAGAGGACTTTTATAAGCCCCTAATAGACGCAGAGAGGCCCACGGATTTTCCAAGCGATAATGATTTTAAGATTGCCTTTACAGGCAATGTAGGCTATGCTCAGGGGCTTCAAATACTTCCAAAAGTTGCAAAGATTTTAAAAGATAAAAATCTCAAGGTAGATTTTGTAATAATCGGAGATGGCAGGTATATGCCTGAGTTTAAAGCTGAAATAGAAAAGCTTCAGGTAGGCGAGTTCTTTTATTTCTTAGGGAGAAAGGCTGCTACAGAAATCCCTAAGTATTTGGCATATAGCGATGCAGGTTTTATCTCTTTTGCTGAAGATGAGATATTTAATATGACAATTCCTGCCAAACTTCAAAGCTATATGGCATGTGGAAAAATGATCTTAGCTTCCGCAGGTGGCGAAACGAAGAGAATAATAGAAGAAGCCGATTGTGGAGTATGTGTCGCCTCAGGAGATGATGCTGCCTTTTCAAAGGTAATCGAAGAGTGCGCCAGAGGCGATTATAATGTTATGAAATTTGGCGCGAATGCGCTAGCGTTTTATATAAAGCATTTTAGCAAAGACGTTTTACTCAATGAACTTGAAAAAACGAATATCCAGTAAAAGGAGTATACATACTAATGGCAATAACAGATGTTGTAATAGTAATTCCTGCATATAATCCTGATGAGAAGTTTACAAATCATCTTAAAAATCTAAAAGATGCAGGATATGAAAGAATAATAGTGGTCAATGACGGAAGCCGAGAAGACACAAGACACTTCTTTGATGAAGCATCGACGGTATATGGGTGTGACGTGGTAGTCCATAATGTTAATCTAGGTCAGGGTAGAGCATTCAAATCCGGATATAATTGTTTTATGGGAAAGTATGCCAAGGATTCAATCGGCATCATTCAATGCGACTGTGATGGCCAACATCATGTAGATGATGTCACAAGATGCGCGGAATTAATGCGTGAGAATCCGAATAAGTTTATTTTAGGTGTAAGAAATTTTAAAAGCAAGGATGTGCCGTTCAAGAGCAGATGGGGGAACAACATTACGAGTTTCGTGTTTAAAGCATTCTGTGGACTTGATATAGATGATACACAGACAGGTCTAAAGGGGATACCTACTTTCTTTATTCCTGAACTTATGGAAGCACCGGGTGAGCGTTTTGAGTATTGCAGTAGTACTCTTCTTGAGACAAAGAAGGCAGGGATAGAGATACTTCAGTTTCCAATCCAAACAATATATATTAACGGAAATGAGACATCTCATTTCAATCCGCTAACCGATTCTATCAGAATTTATTCTTTAATATTTAAATACATGCTTTCTTCTGTGTCAGCTTTTTTAGTTGATATTGTTATGTATACAATTTTTTTAGCAATATTCAGAAATATGATAGAAGGATATTATGTCATGGTTTCAGTTTATGCTGCTAAGGTTGTGTCATGTACATATACATTTTTTGTTAACAAAGCAATAGTGTTTGAAAACAAGGATAAGGGTCATTCGACGGCGGTTAAGTTTGCTTTTCTTTGCGTGATTCAGTCTCTTTTGGCAGGTTTATTAACGAATAGCGTGGTTGATGGACTTCATTGGAATGAGATAGTGGGAAAGATTATAGTTGATATTTTCCTTTTCCTCTTTAGCTTTCAAGTTCAAAACAGATGGGTGTTTAAGAATAAAAGTAAGGGGATTATGAATGCATAGTTTATTGAGTTTGGCGATTTTAATAATGGTAATTTCAGCCGGCTCGGCGCTTGTGTGCTCTTTTAGGGATAAAAAGTACGGAGAGATAGTTCCTATATCATGCTTTGTCCTTATATTTACAGAACTCTTACTGGGCGTGTTTGCGAGCCTTAAAATCGGGCTGATATTCGTGCTAGTAATGGCTATTGGGTGTTATGTGATAGCAATTATAACCAATGTGAAAAACAAATCTTTTAAGAAAACTTTCAAAAGAATAATAACTCCCGGATTTGTTTTTTTTGCTTTCTGTTGCGGATTATTTGTTTATATAAACCACGGAAAGTATTTCTCAAATTGGGATGAATTTTCTCATTGGGGCGATGTAGTTAGAGCTATGGTTGCACTTGATGATTTTGGCACAAATCCTAATTCGCTATGCATGTTTAAATCATATCCGCCGGCAATGTCAATTTTTGAATATTTTCTTGAAAGAATAGATCAATTTATCCAGCCAGGAAAGTTTAATGAACCTTTGGCCTATTGTGCATGGCAGATACTCATGGTTTCTTTTTTTCTTCCGTTTGTGGAAAGGATTGGGGAGAAGAACAAACTATCATCTATTATCTGTGGTTTAGTATTTCTACTATCGCCTTTAATGGTGTTTAGCGGAGTTTACTATTCAACATATATAGACCCATTTCTTGGAATAATATCCGGGGTAGGATTTGCAATAATATTCTTCATAGATGATGAGGTATTATATAAGAGTTTATTGGTGGGATCTGTGGCAGGTGTTTTGGTTATTTCCAAAGAATCGGGGATGCTGTTTGCTGCGATGATAGTGTTGGCATACACCATGAAACTCATGTTGAGATGGAAATCAAAAGAATTACTATATGCCCTCATACCAATTGGCTGTCTTATTGTTCCCAAATTTCTTTGGGAGTATGAACTCAAAGTAAGCCACGTCTATAAAGAATTTGGCGGAAGCATTGACTTTGGAGAACTATTACGGATTATATCGGGAAAAAGTGAAGGGTATAGAAGCCTTGTGTGGAATAAGTTCTTTGAGTGGTTTGCCGGTAAAGCAATCAATTGGGGAAGATTTAAAATCCCGCTTTCCTTTTTGTGGTTATGGATTGTTACTTTATTTGTGATAGTGGTCACACTGGTATTTTTAATTAAGACTAAAGAGGTAGATAAGAGTAGTATAATTATTTCTACTTTAGTCTTGAACTTGGTTGTGGCTTTTTTTGTAGTTGGAACAGTGGTTTCGTACATGTATAAGTTTTCTGAATACGAAGCGAAGAATCTTGCAAGTTTTTATAGATATATGAATACTGTTTTTTTGATGGTATTTGTGTATATGGTATGTATGTTTACATATGTAATTGTGCATTTGAAAAAATTGGCACCAATTGGTGCATTGGTAGTACTGATTGTGGCGGTAATGATGGTGCCAAAGTTTGAAATTAACGTTGAACTTTCAAGGTTTGCTGCCGAAAAATCTCTTTGGGGAATTGACGATTTACATCGACTTGCTGACTATACTAATGAGGTGTGTAGCGGAAATGGTAATATATGTTTTATAGCTCAAGAAGATAACGGGTTTTATAAATTGGTATATACGTCACTAGTGAAGCCAAATAGAGTATATCCGTATTGGAGCATCGGGAAACCTTTCTATGAAGGAGATGTATATACGTTTGAAATAGATAGTAATGCTTGGAGGGAAATGCTAAAAAATGAATATGATTATGTAGAGCTATATAAGTTGAATGATTATTTTTATGATAATTATTCAGATGCGTTTTCAAACCCTAATGAAATAGCCGAGGGTTGCTTCTATAGAGTAAATAAAGAAACAGGATTATTAGAGAAAGTATTTTGATGAAGCTACTTGAAATAAATGTTGTGTGTGGCGTTAAAAGTACAGGGCGCATAGCAACTCAAATTGCAAAAGAATATGAGGAAAAAGGCTACGAAGTTAGAATAGCCTACGGAAGGGAATCGGTTCCCAACGATTATCAAAAGTATGCAATAAAGATTGGTTCAAAGTTATCTGTCTATTATCATGTCATAATGTCGAGGTTTTTTGATAACGCAGGTTTTTGTTCAAAACGTGCCACAAAAAAATTCTTAAAGTGGGCAGATGAATATGATCCGGATGTACTGTGGCTTCATAATCTTCATGGATACTACATTAATATTGAGATGCTCTTTGACTGGATAAAATCGCGGCCAGATATGAAAGTAAAGTGGACTCTTCACGACTGTTGGGCATTTACAGGACATTGCTCTCATTTCTCTTATGTTAAATGCAATAAGTGGACGGGGCTTTGCCGGGAATGCCCGCAAACGAATCAATATCCCAAGAGTTTTATTGATAGAAGTACTGTTAACTATTATAGGAAAAAGCGAGCTTTCTGCGGCGTTAACAATATGACAATAGTTGTTCCATCAAACTGGTTAAAAAAAATAGTAGAGAAAAGCTTTCTTTCTGAGTATGATATAAAGGTTGAATATAATGAAGTTAATACTGAGGTTTTCAAACCGACGCCTAGTTTATTTAAGAGAGAGCATGGAATTGCTGATAAGAAGATGATTCTTGGAGTTGCGAGCGCATGGAATGAAAGAAAAGGCTTGTATGATTTAGTTAGCCTTTCAAAAATGATAGATAGTAGCATGGCGAAAGTGGTCATTGTTGGACTTAGTAAAGGAAAGGTGAAAAGAATAAAGCTTGAGGCTCCAAATATTATCGCAATAGAGAAGACTGATAACTTAGTGGAACTAGCAGAGATTTATACGGCTGCGGATATTTTTGTCAACCCAAGCTACGAAGAAACATTTGGACTCACTACGGCTGAAGCTATATTGTGTGGAACCAAGGCGATAGTTTATAAGGGATCAGCTTCAGAGGAAATAGCAATAAAATACGGTGGCCAAATAGTTGAAAGCAATATCAAAGACTTATATAAAGCTATAATGGATGAGTTAATGGTATAAAAACAAAAGCATTTTTAGGCAATTTGAGGAATAAATATGAGCAGAAATAATATAAGAATTCTTTTATATACAAACATACTTAGCCCTTATCGCAAGCATTTTTTTGACTTATTGAAGAAAGAATGCGAAAAGAATGGCGCTGAGTTTAGAGTATTTGTTATGGCTTATACGGAACCAAATAGGAAATGGGTTTATGATGACTTCAAGGAAACTTACACGGAGTTGTTGAAAGGAAAATCTATTAATATTAAGAATGCTTATATTCATATTAATAATAAATTGATATCTAGATTAAAGGATTACAATCCGGATATTGTGATTTGTTCAGGTAGTTACTTATGCCCAGGAATCTGGACTTTGGCAAATAAGAAAAAAAGACGGGGTTATAAGTGTCTGTTTTGGAGTGAATCACATATTAATCAAAAAAGGAATAATAACGCATTAACGAGTAGAATTCTTGAAGCATTAAGGAGCGCAGTTTATAAAAGGTTTGATGCATTCTTGTATGCAGGAGAACTATCGTTTGATTTTATAAAAAAATACGCAGGGAACGAGGCGGAAGGTATTTTTGTTCCCAATTTGATAGATGAAGATAAGTTTTCAAAAGCATATTTACGTGATTTCGAAGGAAAAAAGAAGATTAGGATTGAGTACAATCTTCCAGTTGACAAAAGGCTAATGATTATGCCTGCGAGACTCAGCAGGGTAAAAGGAATTGATTGTTTCTTAAAGCTTTTGACAAAATGTAAAGGATTGGAATCAGTGTACGTAGCTGTTGCCGGGGAAGGTGAATTGTACGATGAACTACAGAAAACAATAGAAAAAGGTAAACTTCCTGTTTCGCTTTTGGGATATAAAAGTGAGAGTCAGATGATAGATTTATACTTCGCAAGTGATATTTTTTTATTACCTTCATTATCGGATCCCAACCCATTATCCTGCATAGAAGCTCTTTGGTGTGGATTGCCACTTTTAATTTCTAACAGAGTAGGTAATTCAAAAGAAGTGTTGGAAGAAGGCAGAAATGGCTATGTGTTTTCTTATGAGAAAGAAGATGATGCTATTAAAAAGATAGAACGCATGATAAATGCCAATGACGAATGGTTGCAAGATGCAGCAAAAGCGTCGAGAAAGAAAGCTGAATCAATATACAATTCTAAGAAGAATGTCGAAAGAATAGTTCAGGAACTTCTGGCTATGCTTTAATCCAGAATTATGCTTTATATTATAGGAGACTTTTTTTGTGTACATAGTATCTTTAGCATTATTATTAATATGCGCATTGCTTGATATTTTGCTTAAAGACAAGAGAATAAATACTATTCTATTTATAGTAATGAGTACATGGCTAACTCTCATGCTCTGCTTAAGGTATGGACAAGGCTCGGATTACTTCGGGTATATGACTAATTATATGTGGTATATGTATGATCAACATAATGCATTAGTTTGGAAATTGTTTGAGACTGGCTTTTCAATTCTCAAGATTCCGTTTGAGGTCTTTGTATGTATCATAGGTTTGATTTCGATGTGGTGTATGAGCAGATTTATTTGGCTTTATAGCCCATACAAACTAGTTAGCCTATTGATGGTGTATCCCACAATATATCTTACTTATTTTATGTCAGGAATGCGACAGGGTATTGTGATAGCATTCTTCGTGGGATATATGTTTAATTGGCTACAAGAAGAAAAATATGTAAATTATTTGGTTGGATGTCTAGCTATGGTTCTTATACATAGTAGTGCACTTGTTTTCCTTCCATTGATTTTTGTGAACAAAATAAAGGAAAAATGTATGTACTATTTCATTTGCTTATGCACAATAGCAGGAATTATCATATATGTACTTCCGACATCTTTGTTTACGTGGCTTCCAAACACAGTATACCAATATTATGTTCAGAACAAATCAATTAGCGTTCTAGGAATTGCTGAAAGAGTTGTCATGCTTTGTTCCATTATCATTCTGCTTGCGAAAAACAGAAAAGAAGATGGAAATGTTTGTTCTAAAGCTGTGACAACCATGATGAAAATATATCTTTATGGAATGGGAATAGTTTTATTAACCTTCTCATGGTCTATTATTTCATCTAGATTATCTGCTCCATTTAAAGCAATTGAGTTTGCTCTTATTCCATTGCTAGCGAGTCGGTGTAGCGAATCCTTTAAACGTATAATAGTGACTATAGTGTGCTTATATGTATCACTTATGACTGTAAAGAATATAAAATCATATTTGGATCAAGCACCGGAATATCAAACGAATAATCCGTTAGAATATCCTTATCTGAGTGTATTTAACGAGGAAAAAGCGCGCAAAATACGTAAAGATAGGTGGGAATGGTGTATAAATTATGACAAGATATACAGAGGAGAAAAATTGCCATAATGAAAATACTCACGATTAACTGTTCCAACCGAGAGTTCAGCACCGGCCAGGTAAAAGCTAGCATAGAAAATGCATTAAAATCTCATGGATGTATTTTTTATCATTGCTATGAGTATGACAGAGCACCGCAGAAAAAGAATGGCTATGAATTTTTATTATCGCCAAGTTGGTTAGAACTGCATCTTAGTTATTACATATCACAGTTGGTAGGATTACAATATGGAACAGGCTCGCTCGCAACGATAAGATTGATCAGTATTATAAAAAAGGTCAAGCCGGACATAGTTCATATTCATTGTCCGAATTCTATGACGGTTAACTTGTTCAAGGTTCTTAACTATATAAAGAATAATCATTATCCAACAGTGATTACCAATCATGCAGAATTTTTCTTTACCGGCAATTGTCCGCATGCTTTTGAGTGTAAAGGATACTTGACAGGATGTAAAAAATGTGAAGATTATAGAAAAAATGGCCGCTCGTTGTTTTTTAACAGATTAAATGAATCATGGAAAAAGATGAAAGACGCTCTCGGCGACTTCGATAAGTTATGTATGGTGGCTGTTTCGCCATGGCAATTGGAAAGAATGAAATCTTCAACTATCGCGAAAACTCTTGATTGTAGGTGCATTTTAAACGGAATTGATACCGATGCGTACTTTCATTATACTGGTTCTGATAACGAGTGGAATGAAAGGTATGGCAAATACATTCTTCATGTTACGTCCTCTTTTTCTGAGAAGAAAGAAGATCCTAAGGGTGGCTATTACATATTTAGACTTGCGCAAGAATTATATGATTCAGGTATTAAGTATAAGATAATAGTTGCAGGTACCAATAGAGTAAGTTCAGGGATTACGATTCCCCAAAATGTAGTTGTTTTAGGAGAAATAAAAGATAAAAAACTTTTGGCAGAGCTATATAGTGGGGCCGAGTTAACAGTTATGGTTAGTAAAAGAGAAACATTTGGGTTGTCGTGTGCTGAAAGTCTTTGCTGCGGAACTCCGGTAGTTGGGTTTAAAAACGGAGGAAGCGAATCAATAGCCATGGATGACTATGCTGATTTTCTTGAGTTTGGCAATGTAGAGGAATTAGCTGATAAGGTTATAGAAAAGTTAAATATAGATGTAGATAAGGAACGTTTATCTGAAGTAGCAAGACAAAAGTATTCCAATGAAGTCATGGCCAATGAATACTATAAATTATATGAAGAAATGGTGAAAGAAATATAGTCGGTATAGGAGAGAATTTAGTGAAAATTCTTTTTATAGGATATGTTGTTCCAAAAGAAATGGCGGATAATCTTTCCGGGGCTTCTGTGGCCGGGAATAATATGCAACTTAGTATTATTAAGAATCTTGAGAGTTTGGGAGTTGAAGTACACCCAATTTCTATATATCCGATTGCCAGCTTTCCCAAGGATGTCATGATTTCAAAGAAAAAGTCAGGGGTGTATTTAACTAAGAAAACTGAGGTTGAGTTTTTTGATTTTTTAAATATTTCAGGAATAAAACAACTTTCGCAAACAATAGCCATGTATAGGGCTTGTTCTAAATATTTAAAGAAAAATAATGATGCGATAATCCTTACGTTTAATATGTTTTCGCAAGTCGGAATTCCGGCTCAATTATTAAAAAGGAAGTACGGGATTAAGATAAATACAATTTTGGCCGATGTTCCTATAGATGATAAAACTAATAGAAAAGGAATATCAAAAATACTTAGATATTTCTTTGATAAATCAACGAAGCGAGCATTGTTGAAATGTGATCGTGTAATTGCACTGAACAAGCATGCACAAGAGGCCTATGCGCCACAGGCTGAATGTTTAATAGTTGATGGCGGAATAGAATTGGAGAATTTTAATGAACCTGAATGGGAAAAGTATTTAGAGAAAAAAGAAAAGAATATTGTTTATGGCGGAAGTCTAAATGAATATAGTGGCATACTTAATCTTATTAAAGCATTCGACTTTGTAGAGGATGAGAACATAGTTTTAGATATTTATGGAGATGGATATAATAGAGATTTGATTGAGAAAAGTGTTTCGGAGAGAATAAGATATCATGGAAAAGTCTCTAACGAGGAAATGACTAGAATACAGAGGAATGCGTGGATTTTAATCAACCCTAGAGCGATAGACGATGAAATAGCCTTAAATACATTCCCATCGAAAATGTTTGAGTATATGATGAGTGGCGTGCCTGTTATTTCAACGAGATTAAATGGTTTTTCGGAAGAGTATAATGGAAAAATTGTTTTCTCTGATGATTCTCCAGAGGGGTTGGCCAAAACGATTAATGACATTTCCTATATGAACAATAAAGAACTTCAAGCCTATTCAAAAAGGGCATATGAGTTTTGTAGAAGAGAAAAGAACTGGCTAAGACAGTGCATGAAGATTTATTGTTTTATTTCTAGGTTGTAGGTGAGAAAATGAATGAAGTAATAAGTGTTATTGTCCCGGTCTATAATGTCGAAGCGTACGTAAGGCAATGCGTTGACTCGATAGTATCGCAAACATATAAAGATTTAGAAATTATCTTAGTAGACGATGGGTCAACTGATTCAAGTGGGGAAATATGTGATTACTACGCCACAGTTGATTCCAGGGTGAAGGTCATTCATAAGAAGAATGGCGGGTTGTCTGAGGCTAGAAATGTTGGATTACAGCATTCCACTGGAGAGTATATAGGTTTTGTTGATTCTGATGACTATATTGCGCCGAATATGTATGAACTTTTGCATAATATGTGTAAGGAGTATGATGTCAAACTTGCCTGCTGCAGATGGTGTTTTGAGTCTGAAGATGGTAATGATTCTTTCTCTGTGCCAGAGCCTACTCACATAAAAAGAGTAGTAAAGGATGATGAATTACTAATGGCATTTTTGACGAATAGAGGCAATATCTTTGCGTCTATTTCGGTATGGGATAGATTGTATCATAGGAGTATTATTCAGAATTTGACCTTTCCGCGTGGAAAGTGTTACGAAGATCTAGTGTATAGTGTCAAAGCGGTAATCAATGCAGGCGAATGTGGCTATGTTGACGAAGCTTTTTATCATTATAGAATAAGAAAAGATAGCATAACTCAAGAAGACTTTAAACGTTCCGTTTCTGTTAGAGTTTATACTGACGAGATACCACTTAAACTTGAACAAATAGAAGTTTTGAGAAGGGCAGGGAAGCGCAAGATGGCTATTTTAGATTCCATATATGCATATAGTCAATTTCTGGTATACGAGTCTTTAGCCAAGGATAATCAAAGGAAGAAAATTGCCAACGATGCACACAAAGAAATAAGACCTAAATTGTTAAATGTTTTAGGAGCGGATTTATCTTTTTCTCAGAAAATTGCTGGTCTACTAAAGGTACTATTTCCAAAGATATTTGTATACTACTATAAGAGAAAACTTACGAAATCTACGGTATGACATAAGAGGAAATAATGATATATTTAAGAATGAGTGGAAGAATCGGGAACCAATTATTCATGTATTCTACTGCGCGAATGGTTCAAGTATTAAAGGGTAACAAAGACAAGATAGTAATCGAGGACTATAACAATGTTTCGCCAGATGGCATAGTTTATGAGAACTCGCTCATAAACTATCCATTAGAAGGTGTTGAGTTTGTCAATGACATGAGTATTTGGAGACGGTTGGCTTTCTTGCCTATAAAAGTGGGTCGCAGTTTAATATTCAGGTTATTTGAACGTTCTGAAAATAATGACGACAGATATTTAGCGGCTGTTAAATATCAATGGATATATAATTTGTTTGGTATTTTTCACATTCAAGACGGGTATGTGAAGTATCCCAAGAAATTTAAAACAAATGTTTTGTTAGAGGGGTATTTTCAAAGTGAAAAGTTCTTTGCATCAATTCGAGAAGAACTTGTAAAAACATTTAGAATAGAAGAAGAGTTTAAGAAGAGTGGTTACCCTAATGCTAAAAAGCTAGAGGAGCGTAATTCGATTTGCATAAGCATAAAAGTACAGCATAATGTAGGTAACTATATGTATGATGTATGTCATGAGGATTACTATAGAAGAGCAATTGAGTATATGACTGAGCGAGTAGAGAATCCGTTATTCTTCATTTGTTCAGACAACGTGGACTATGTAAAAGAACATTTGATAGACACATCGAAGTATGATGTTGTATGTCAAGCAGCGGAATATCCAGTTCATATTTCGCTTGCTGCAATGGCAAGATGTAAACACTTTATCATAGGGAACACATCTTTTGGATGGTGGGCTCAGTATCTTTCGGTGAATCCAGATAAAATAGTCATCGCGCCAGATAGGTGGTATAATGGGCAAGGAAACTGGCAGTATGACATTTATATGGACAATTGGATAAGGATTAAGTGCGATGATTGTTAGAAAAGTATTGCGTAGGTTTATTAGATGGGTTATGAAACCTGATAAAGTGGTGTGGGGTGAGTTGGGTGAGAATTCACGAGTGCAGGAACCTTTTCTTCATGATGAAAACACTCATTTGGTTCGGATAGGAAATAATACGCAAATACTGCGGAATTCACGGATTCAGTTGTTCCCTCTGTTGGTAGATGAGATTCCACATATTACGATAGGTAATGGTTGTTACATTGGCTTCAACGTGACCTTGCTTGCGGGTGCTGATATAGTTATAGAAGATAAAGTTTTAATGGCTAGTAACATCATTATTTCTTCGGAAAATCATACATTTAACCCAGAGAACGAGATCCCGTACATGGATCAACCGCTTTCAGCAGCTCCAGTGCGGATTAGTGAAGGATGCTGGATTGGTGAGAAGGTTAGTATTCTACCAGGGGTAACCATAGGAAAGAGATGTGTTATTGGGGCAGCTAGTGTAGTGACCAAAAGCATACCGGATTATTGCGTTGCAGTTGGAAACCCGGCGCGAGTAGTAAAAAGGTATGATTTTGAAAAGCATGAGTGGAAGAGTGTTTGATGTCGATGTTACATCGAGCAGGAAGTACAGATTCAATTCTGTATATTGTAGCTATCATAAGTTTTAATGATTAGAGAGAGATAGGAATGAAAATACTAATAACCGGAGCAAATGGATACTTAGGGCAGGGAATAACAAAAAGAATGCTAGATTTAGGCTATGAGGTTATTGCGACAGATATAAAGACGGATTCTGTGGATGATAGGGCATGTAAACTTCCGTGTGATTTGTTTGAAATAGTTAATCCATACGATTATTTTAGAAAGCCTGATATTCTTTTGCATCTTGCATGGAGAGACGGGTTTGTACATTATTCCGATGCGCATATAAATGACTTATCTAAGCATTATTCATTTATTAAGACAATTGTCGACTCAGATATAAAAAAGATAGTCATCATGGGGTCAATGCATGAAGTAGGATTTTTTGAGGGAAGTGTAAAAGAAGATACGCCCTGTAATCCGGTTACTCCCTATGGAATTGCAAAAAACAGTCTTCGTCAATTGGCAGATATGCTGTGCAAACAAAAAGCGAAAGAGTTTATGTGGCTGAGAGGCTTTTATATAGTAGGAAATTCCAGAGGTGGAAACTCTATTTTTTCTAAAATTGTAGAAGCTGAGGCAAGTGGAAAGAAGGAATTTCCGTTTACTCTGGGACAGAATCAATTTGACTTTATTGATTATGATGAGTTTTGTGAGAAGGCTGCGAGAGCTGTTGTTCAGGATAGAGAACTAGGAATTATAAATATTTGTTCAGGTCACCCTGAAAAATTAGCAGATAGAGTTGAACGTTTTATTAAAGAAAACTGTTATAGCATAAAACTTTTGTATGGTGCATTTCCCGACCGACCATATGATTCTAAGGCCATTTGGGGTGATGGGAAGCGAATAGACAGAATAATGCAGATGAAATAACAGAGAGTAGGTGGTTGAAAACGCATATGGGTAATGCCGTAAAGAGTCTAGCAATATTGTATATTGCAACAGGACCGTATATTGCTTTTTGGAATGAATTTTTTGCTTCTTTTGAAGAGAATTTTTTAAATGAATGTGAACTGCATTACTATGTTTTCACTGATTGTATGGATGTGAAGGAATGCGAAAATGAAAGGGTACATGTTATCTTTCAAAAACCAGAACCGTGGCCGCTACCGACATTGTTGAAGTATCATCGCTTTTTAGAGTTAGAAGACGAGTTGCTAAAGTACGATTACATTTATCAGTCGAATGCAAATGTGGTTTGTTCATCACACGTAAAATCAGAGGATTTTTTGCCGAGAGACGAATACGGAGAAAGGCTTGTTTTTACATTGCACCCAGGGTTTTATAATAAGAAACCATACACATACCCGTATGATAGGAATAAGCAATCTGGCGCATATGTTCCATATGGCAAAGAGGGTCGATATGTTTTTGGGGCGATGAACGGTGGAATTTCTCAAAGCTATTTAGATTTCATAAAAATAATAGATAAGGGCATCATCGATGACTTAAAAAGGAATAGAATTGCCTTATGGCATGACGAATCGTGGGTGAATAAAATGGTAATTTCGAGGGACGATTGTAGGCTTCTAGATCCAGGATTTTGTTACCCTGTTGGATTTGATGTGCCATTTGAAAGGCGATTGAGCGGGGTGCCTAAAATTGATGTTTTTGACGTAAATACGTTTAAGGGTATCAAAGAGACAAAGAAATTGAATTGTTTGAGTAAGCTTGCACGTATTATTAGAGCACGTGCGCAAATGGCATTTTCGTTTATTCGTTTTTGCTTAGGAAAATTATTTAATTAGGAGTAGTGTATGCTAAGAGGTTATTCTGTTTATGAGCATGAAGCAAATTTAGATTATGCTATTGTGTTGGATAAGAATAATGCTTATTATGATACGTTTAAAGGTTCCGATGTGGAGAATACGGAAGTAGAATTTAAAACAGACGAAAATGGTTTTTTACTACCGAGTTATCAAAGCGGAGGGAAAAAGCTTTTCTTCTTAGGCGATTCGACAATTGAGTCGACATTTGTCAACCCATATAAAAGATATCCCTACTTAGTAGGGCAGTTGCTTAATAAGAGAGGCGTGAAGGTAGATACGTATAACTGTGGCGTCTCAGGCGGGGATACCTTGTCTCTATGTAAAACTTTAATAATGAAACTGCTTCCGATGAAACCTTCTGCAATTGTTTTTTGCAATTTAGACAGAGAGTTGCTTTTTTTATTGTCGGATGTAGATTTTTATGTAGGCGCGAATTCAGGGAAAAAGCGAATTGTGTACGACTATTCTTGCGGAGGAAGAAAACAACGCTTAAAGAATGCTATAAGAATTATTATAGGAACTAAAACAATAAGCGAGGAAATAAAGAGCGAAGGCGGAAAACTCGACTCATTAAGTATTTTGGATACTGTTGAGAAAGACTTAGATCTTTTGTTGTCGATTTGTCAGGCTAGAAATGTTAAGCTATTTCTCATGACACAAGCTAATAGCTATCAATTGTTTGATGAAAGGATTAAACGATTGTATGATGAAAGAATGCGTTCTATAACGAATATTTCTTACGAGGAATATGTCGATATATATAGACGCGCGAATGACCAGATAAGGATGTTTTGCAGAAAAAAGAACATCGTATGCATTGATATGGAAGAAAAGGTGCCTGCACATCTATTGTATGACAGTGTTCATTATTCAAATGAAGGTTCATGTGTTGCCGCAGGCATTATTGCGGATTATTTATATGAAGAAGGAATTAGAAATGAGAATAAATAATATATTTGAGAAAATAAGCAGAAGGTTGAGACGGAGGCTGTATGAAAAGCTATATAGGAAAACCTTTGAATTTAGGAGTCCGCTGATTGATAATATTTTTGATTATAATTCAATTATTAAGGAGAGACTTTCACCCTACAAAGAAGTGTATCAAGGAAACAAAATGTATGGTATCGGGAAAGTCCTTCGTGACTATTGCGGATATAAAGGCGATATCTATTGCGTTATAGAGCATGGGGTTCCAACAGAAAGGATTGACAATAGTATAGAGTATCGTGATAATGATATGCCCGTTTTGCTTGTTCATTCTAAACATCGCCGCGATTTTTTGGCTGATAAAACAGATAAATTGATGATTCCGTTTGGCCCAAACTTTATGCCATATGCAAAATCTTTATATACGGATTTTGCTATTAATTCGGTTAAGCAAATATTGGGTAAAGTACTTTTAATATATCCTCAGCATAACAATGATGTATCCGAGTTTGTCGGATTTAAAGAGAATCAAATGGAATTCATTAAATATGTAAAAGGATTAAAGGAAGAGGGTAAGTTCGATACTGTCCTAGTTTGCCTTTATTATATTGACATACAGAGAGGCTTAAACAGGTTATTTGAGGCAGAAGGATGGATAGTAGTGAGCGCGGGTAAAAATATTAATTATGATTTTCCTGCCTGTTTTACTACTATTTTAAAACTATCAGATTTTGTGGTTGCTCAATCTATTACAGGCGTAGCTTATTCTAGTTATTATGGCATTCCCAGTATTTTCAAAAAGGGTTATTCGAAAATGATTAGGGAAAGTGGGCAGATTGATGAGGATGCATGGACCATAAATGGGCGCTCATGGATAGAAAACACAGAAAGACAGTTAGTGGAAATGTTTAGCAAATTGGATAGTGAAATAACCGATGAACAACATGAGTGGAATAATTATATGTGGGGGAATAACGAGGCAAAGAATCCGGAGGAATTACGTTTACTTCTTGAGTTTGCAAAAGAGGTTAAGACTGTAAAAACTTCGTTGAATAGGATAAAGAGAATTGCTAATAAGTCTAAATATGAGCCAATACGAGATTGCTTAGCTGAAGCTATAAAAGTGAAAGAAAGGAATCAAAAAATATGAAAGTAGCATGTTATGTTCCTGTAAAATTTAATAGTACAAGGACTCCAGGGAAGAATATTAAACCCTTATATGATGGGAAACCTTTGTGTAAGTTATTATTTGAAACATTATCTAAAGTTAAAAATATAGACGAGAAGTATTGTTTTTGTAGCGATGAGAGAATAGTGGATTACTTAGAACCTAGTATCGAATTCCTTAGAAGAAGTGAGAAATTGGACACAGACCAAACACAATGCCATGATTTGATGCATGCTTTTGTGGAGGAAGTCAATCCTGATGTGATTGTTTTATGTCATGTAACCAGCCCTTTTTTAAAGAAATCTACGATAGAAGAGTGTGTGAACAAAGTATTATATGAGGGGTATGATTCGGCATTTACGGCGGAGAGAGTGAGAGATTTTTTGTGGAAAGATGGAAATGCATTAAATTTTAACCCAGCTGAGGCTCCCAGGACTCAAGATTTGCCGGAAATATTCAAGGAGACAAATGGGTGTTTTGTAATAAGGCGCGAAGTGTTTGATTCAACTAATCGTAAAGTAGGTTTTAGACCTTATATTAAAGAAATATCATTCCCCGAAACACAAGATGTGAATTATCCGGAAGACTTTTTGATGACGGATTTAATATATAAAAACGGATTGTATAAAGAAGTTTAAGAAGGACTTGATTTAATGAATAACATATGTTTATTGGACTGTACGTTACGTGATGGAGGAAGAATTATCGACTGCCAATTCGGAGAAGATGAGATATCTGGTATTATCCGTAATATGGAAGGGTCAAATATTGACATTATAGAGGTTGGATTTATAAGAGATGGAAGAAAAAAAGAGTATGTAGCAGGTAGTACCTTTTTTACTGATGTGAGGCAGATACAGAAGTATTTAGGACCTAGGAATAATACTATCTATACGGCTTTTATCGATTATGGAATGTGCGATATTGACAATCTAGGTGAGTATGATGGTAAGTCTGTAGATGGAATACGATTTGGTTTTACAAAGGAGAATTATGAAACTAAGCGTGACGATATAATAAGATGGGCGAATATTATAAAAAACAAAGGTTACAAGTTGTTCATTCAAGGCGTCAACACCCTGAACTATTCGGATTATGAATTACTTGATTTAGTGCAACTAGTGAATGAACTGAAGCCATATAGTTTTGGGATAGTAGATACTTATGGAGCTATGTACATTAGTGATATTGACCGGTTATATAGTTTAGTAGATAACAACTTAATGTCTGATATTTGTATTAATTTTCATTCGCATAATAATTATCAGATGTCTTTTGCTTTGGCACAAGAGGTAATTAAACTTCATATGGATAATCCATCCAGAAAAATCATAATTGATGGAACACTATATGGAATGGGAAAGGTTGCAGGAAACCTGAATATTGAGTTAATAGCAGATTTTCTGAACAGGAAGATGCATGCAGACTATGAGATGGATGTGTTGCTAGATTGTATAGATGACTACATATTTGAATATCGTATGAAATATGACTGGGGGTATTCTATTTCTTCGCTAATGGCAGGTATTTATAAGTCACATCCTAATAATGTTATGTATCTCACTGAAAAGTTTAGGTTGAGTAGCAAAGATATCGGGAAAATACTGCATATGTTGACTCCTGCTGAGAGGCAGAAATACGATTATGATAAGGTAAAAGAACTATATTCGCTTTATTGTGGTGAAAATATAGACGACCGAGATAGCGTGAGAAAACTTTCGATGCTCTTTTCACAACGGAATATTCTTGTATTAGTTCCAGGGAGCTCAATAAATAGTTCGTCAGATACAATTAACGAATTGATAGATAGGGAAAATCCGGTAGTTATAAGCGTCAATTTTTATGCTGACTACAAGGATGCATATGCTTTTTTTGGAAATAAGAAAAAATACATTAATGCTCTATCAGACGATAAGAGGACAATTGTAACATCGAATATTGAAGCGAAGGAGTCTGGTGCTATAGCTGTAAATTATCAGACATTAATAAATAGAAATCACAAACTCTTTGATAACAGTACATGCATGCTTTTAAATCTGTTAAAGAAAACAGGTTTTAGAAAACTATATTTTGTCGGTTTTGACGGGTTTAGCGATGAAAAAGAAGATAATTTTATGAGTAAATCTTTTCAGAATTATAGACATAAGGATTTAGATTTTCATGAAATAAACACTGATATAGCATCAATGATAGATGAATTCGCCAATGCAGTGCCAGAAAAAACGATAACATTTGTGACACCAACGTACTATAAGGATAATGTTCGAGCAAAAAACATACGATTCACTACAGAGTTTTAATTCTGCATAAATTAGCTGTTTGTTATGTTTTGTGCTGAAAAAAGAGACTTTTTTTTCGCTGTGTGATATGTATGAATATTAATCTTCACTCGAAAAGGTGATTAGGGTGATAAATAGATGCGGGAGATGAAATTTTAATATGAAATCGTTGTTTGTTTTTATAGATATGTTGAGAGCGGACTTGATTAGGAATGAAGCGAAAGAAGTTGCATGTTTAAGTGAGCTGCTAAAAAAAATAAAAGGAACAAATTATGTAAATTGTTATACCCCTGCTCCAGATACATATAGAAGTCTTGCGTCAATGTGGACAGGCAGATATCCACTTTCGCATGGTGTCAATAATAGGAATTATACGGTGTGTGGCGCGTTGAAAAAAGGGTGCAATAACTGGGTGCAGAAGGCACTGGACAAGGGGTATGAGTTTAACTGTTATTGTGGACCTGTAAGTTGTGAGTGGCCGATAGATTTACCTTATCTAAAAGGAAATAGTGTTCATGTTGTGGCAGGTGGTTTTTTTGATGACTATTTATCTGAATTAACGATTCGCGATAATTCAATCACATTTCTGGTTTTTGATGATTTGCACAGTGCGCTAGATGACGGAGCATATACGCGTAAGGCTTTAAAGAATGGCATCGATATTATAATGGAGAATCTTTCACTTTTTTTTGCAAAATGGGAAATTGATTTTTTTGATCATATTGTTTTTTTCTCTGACCATGGCTATATTAGTTCAGAAGAGAGTGGAGGTTATTACCTTGATGCAAGAAGAACGAATAACTTTTTCTTCTACCATAAAAAAGATGATATGACATACATGAATTCTGGAAAATTAGTGAGCATTATGGATATTTATCCGACCGTACTTGAGTGGCTTGATGAAAATGATTCTGGTATAGATGGAATATCATTATCTAGTGAGGAAGAACATGCTTACTTGCTTTTTGAAGATACTGAAACATATTACCCAACATTATTGCAACCTATAAATAAATGGGCTGTGCTAGATAATGAAGGAATGTATTTTATCGATGAACAGTTAAAGTGGAGTAATACCCCTGCAAATGGAAAATACTATATTGATTTATTGCGAAAAAAAGCAACCAATTTTGAATTATTATTTGAGATAAGTGAAAAATCTTTAATGCCTAGGAAGGTAGTCGTCCCTTCAGAGGAGTATGCGAAATACTATTCCAACCATAAATTACGAAGAAGAATATCGAAATTTGGAAAACTATATCTGCTCATACTAAAAAAAGTGAGAAGCTAATGGAAGGTCAGTTATGATTCGTATAACAAGAAAATTTTTTGATATATTTGACAAAAGACAAAAGGTTCAAGCTTTGGGGCTAATAGCTTTAATGGTTTTGGGGGGCTTTGTTGAATCACTTAGTGTTTCACTGGTTTTTCCATTGATAGAAGCTGTGATTAATGGCGAATCATGGAAGTCAAAGTGGTATACTAAAATGATTTGCGATATGTTTGGCATTCAAGAGCAACGTATATTTATAATGACGATACTGATAGTACTAGTATTTGTTTTCCTTTTTAAGAATATTCTAGTCTATTTTCAGTATTATATTCAGTACAATTATGTTGCTCGAGGAAGATACAATATGCAGACACTTCTTATGAAAAAGTTTATGCATAAGCCATATGAGTTTTTTTTGGACTGTAACACTGCTGAGGTTATGAGAATTGTACTGACAGATTCAGGGCAAGCTTTCAATCTACTGATGAGTACTTTGATGTTTTATACTGAGGCAATAGTGGCGGTTATTTTATCAATAACTACATTTCTGATAAGTCATCAAATCGCTATTTTGATACTAATATCTTTAAGTGTGGAAATATTGGTCATATCGAAAATGATTAAACCTAAAATGTTTTATCATGGACAGGTATTTAGAAGGGAAAGTTCAGCCACAAATAAGTGGTTTTTACAATCTGTTGATGGAATTAAGAGCATTAAGGTAGAGGGCAAGGAAGATTTTTTTGTTGACAATTACGCCAATCATAATTGGAAACTAATAAATGCTGATAGGAAGCAGCAGACAATAGGAATCTTGCCAAGAGTTATGATAGAAGCATTCACGGTTTCGATAGTACTAATGTATGCTTTTTTATATGTTAAACTAGGAAACAATTTGGCTGATTTGGTTCCTCAATTATCGGCCTTCGTACTAGCTGCATTAAGATTGCTGCCTAGTGCGAATAGAATGAGTGGTGCGCTTAATATAATTCCATTTCAAGAAGGTGGATTGGATAATGTTATAGCAACATTAAAAGCGAATAGTGACGCATTATCTATTAATAGTAATAATGAAATGCAAAAGGACAATCACTTTAAACGCTCTATAAGTGTGGAGAATGTGAGCTTTTCTTATAAAGGATCTGAAAAGGTGATATTAAATAATGTGTCGATTGAGATAAGAAAGGGTGAGTCAGTTGGACTTGTGGGTTCTTCTGGTGCAGGGAAGACGACACTTGTTGATATTATTCTTAGATTGCTTAGAGTTGAAGAAGGAAGAATACTGTATGATGATACAGATGTTACAAGCGGATTAAACGGCTGGCAGAATCAGATTGCGTATATTCCCCAGCAGATATTTCTTATGGATGATACGATAAAAAATAACATAATTTTTGGAGAGTGTATTCCTGAGGGGGAATGCAATGATAGAGTTATAAAGGCGCTAAAAGAAGCTAGTTTGTTTGATTTCGTTAATTCGTTGCCGAATGGCATAGATACTGAAATTGGCGAAAAGGGAGTTAGACTCTCTGGCGGTCAAAGACAACGAATAGGCATAGCGCGTGCGCTGTTTAAAAATCCGGAAATTCTTTTCTTAGATGAAGCAACCTCAGCATTGGATAAAGACACGGAGCAATCAATTATGGAATCAATAGAAGAATTGAAAGGCAAAAAAACGCTGATTATTATTGCGCATAGACTTTCGACGATAGAAAAGTGCGATTCTGTTTATAGAATAAAGAACGGTAAAATAATAAAAGAAAGATAGTGTAAAACTTTAGCATCGTTATATGTTTAGTGCTTTGTCGTTATAATTGGAGTGTAATATTATGTTTAGATTCGGAGATTGAGCAGAATGAAAGTATTGGTAATTGATGTTGATGGAACAATGACAGATGGTTCAATTATATACGATAGTAATGGTAATGAAATAAAGTGCTTTTCTGCCAAAGATGGTGCAGGACTTTTGGCGATTAGATTTGCCGGTATTAATACGATGATTATTACAGGTAGAGATAGCGCAGCTGTTTGTAGAAGGGCTAAGGATTTATCTGTTGACTACTTGTTTCAGGGCATTAAAGATAAGCGAAAGTTCTTACTGGAATTTTGCGATGAGAATAACGTGTCGTTTTCTGAAATAGGGTACATTGGCGATGATTTAAATGATTTTGCTGCGATGAGCATGTGTGGATTTAAAGCGTGTCCCAGTGACAGCTGTAGCGAAATAAAGCAGATAGCAGATTATGTAAGTATTCGCCCGGGTGGTCAAGGTGCAGTTAGGGATATAGTAGAGTATTATCTAAAGAAAGAAGGTATCTGGGAGTCCGTAATCGAAAAGCTTTTCATGGCGGCTGGGGTTTGAAATGGTGTTATGAAGGAGAGAAGAGATGAAGATTGTATATACCTGTTTTTGCACTGATGTAATACATGACGGTCATTTAAACATTATTAAAGAAGCCCAGAAATATGGTAGGGTAGTAGTTGGTTGCTTAAGTGATAAAGCCGCTGTCAGATATAATAGATTTACGACTATCCCAGAGAATGACAGAATAAATCTTTACAGAAATATTGAAGGTGTAGACTCCGTTATTGTTCAGAATGATATGCTTTACGATGATGTGGTTGCAGAGCTGAAGCCTGATTATATAATTCATGGAGATAACTGGACTCATGGCGTTGAAGCATCGATTCGTTCACATGTCGAAAAACTTTTAAGTGAGTATGGCGGTGAAATAATTGATGTTCCTTATACCTTCAATGAAAGTGTTAGAAGGATTGATTTGCAGTTAAAAGAAAAGCTATCAATGCCAGAGTACCGAAGAAAGAGACTTAGGAAATTAATTGAAATGACTCCTATAGTTAAGGTTATGGAAGCTCATTCTGGTTTGACGGGCTTGATAGTTGAAAAGACTGTGATAGAAGGTGAGAATGGTCGGTTAGACCAGTTTGATGCCATGTGGGTGTCAAGTTTGTGCGATTCTACTTCCAAGGGCAAGCCTGATATTGAATTGGTAGATATGACTTCAAGGTTTAGAACAATAACAGATATTACTGAAGTTACTACAAAACCGATCATTTTTGATGGAGATACAGGCGGACTAACGGAGCATTTTGTATACACGGTTAGAAGCTTGGAGAGACTTGGAGTTAGTGCTGTCATTATTGAGGATAAGACAGGATTAAAAAAGAATAGCCTATTTGGAACTGAAGTTGAACAGACTCAGGCTAGTATTGAGGAATTTAGTGAGAAAATAGCAGCTGGAAAGAAGGCGCAACTGACGGATGATTTTATGATAATCGCTCGAATTGAGTCATTGATTCTTGAAAGAGGCATGGAAGATGCGTTGGAGCGTGCATTTGCGTTTGTACGGGCTGGTGCAGACGGCATTATGATTCACAGTCGAAAAAAAGAACCTACTGAGATATTGGAGTTCTGTGAGAAATTTAGAGCTGAAAACAAGAGTACTCCATTGGTAGTTGTTCCAACAAGCTTCAATACGATAACTGAAGCTGAATTAGAAAAGCATGGTGTAAATATAGTTATATATGCTAATCAACTCACAAGATCAGCATTTCCTGCAATGCAGAAGACTGCTGAGGATATTTTAAGGTATCACAGGTCAAAAGAAGTTGAAGAAAGACTGATGCCTATAAAACAAATAATAACTTTAATTGATGAAATATAGAAGTTACGAATTAGGAAATGAAAGAATGGAAATAAGACGAAATGTTTTGCTGAATCCAGGACCATCAACAACAACTGATTCTGTGAAGATGGCACAGGTTGTTCCGGATATTTGCCCAAGAGAAAAAGATTTTCAGACTATTATGGCGCCTATGCGTGATGATTTGGTTAAGATTGTACATGGAAAAGAAGATTATACCGCAGTCCTTTTTTGTGGCTCTGGAACAATCTGTATGGATGTTGCACTTAATTCTTTGTTAGATGATGGGAAAAAGGCACTGGTAATTAATAATGGTTCCTATAGTCAGCGAGCTGTTGATATACTCAATTATTATGGCTTGCCTTTTATAGAACTTATTCAGCCAATTGAGGAAAGGCCAAGTCTAAGTGAAATTGAAGCACTTTTAAAAAAGCATGATGATATAGGATATGTGTATATGACTCATCATGAAACAGGAAGTGGGTTACTGAATCCGATTCGTGAGGTAGGAGCCCTTGCACATAGGTATGGAGCCTTTTTTATTACAGACACGACATCTTCATATGCCATGATACCTATAAATGTATATGACGATAATATAGATATTTGTATGGCATCAGCTCAGAAGGGAATTATGGGTATGACAGGTCTTTCTTTCATTGTTGGAAGACGATCTGTTATCGAGGAAAGTAGCCGTTACCCTAAGCGTTCATACTATTGTAATCTATACATGCAATATGAGTATTTCGAGAGGACAGGTGAAATGCACTTTACTCCACCAGTTCAGACAATATATGCTGCTAGGCAAGCTCTTAAAGAGTATTGGGATGAGGGTGAAGATGCTAAATGGGCCAGACATCAGAGAGTCATGAATGCTATTCATGTTGGAGAGGATAGATTGGGATTAAAGGAGATGCTTGGTAGGGATGTTCAATCGGGACTTGTTTCTACCGTTAAGTATCCAAATGATCCTAATTGGAACTTTGATAAGGTTCACGATTACTGTTATGATAAGGGATATACTATTTATCCAGGGAAAATTGAAAAACAAGGGACATTCAGGCTTTGCGCACTTGGAGCTATAAATGAGGAAGATATAAGGAACTTCTGGAAAGTATTTGAGGAAGCCATGTTAGCTAATGGTATTGGTGTTCCAGTCACATATGGAGACGATTGCTAATGGGTGAGATTGCTGTAGTTTTGGCTGCTGGATTGGGAACAAGAATGAGGCCTCTAACCAATAAGATACCCAAGCCTCTTATTTCTGTAAAAGGCAAGCCTATGGTTGAAACTGTCTTAGATGGTTTATGTAAGCGAGGAGTAGAGAAAATATTTTTAGTAGTTGGATATTTAGGAAATTGCTTCGGTTATTTAAAGGAGAAGTACACCAATTTAGATATTATAGAGAATAAGAACTACTTAACGGTTAATAATATTTCTTCCATTTTTGCAGTTTCAGATGAGCTCGAAGTAACAGATAAGGATTGTTTTATTTGTGAAGCTGACTTGTTCGTGAAAGATTATTCTCTGTTTGAAGCAGATTTAGATCATTCCTGCTATTATGGCAAGATGGTAAAAGGGCCTTCCCAAGATTGGGTATTTGATACAGACAGATCTGGAAGGATAACCAGAGTGGGAAAGAATGGAGAAAGTCAGCTTAACATGGTCGGGATATCATGGTTTAAGCATGAGGATGTAAATTCTCTTGCTAGGATGATAAAAAGAGCTTATGGGAAGAGTGGGTTCGAGAACCTGTTTTGGGATGATGTTGTGAATGACAATCTCGATAAATTAGATTTGGTGGTTCATGAGATTGGAGATGATCTGATTATAGAGATAGACACTGTCGAGGAATTGGCGATGGTAGATTCAAAATATGCGTCAATTGAAGGAGAATGATATAGTGAAGGTTAGTAAGTTTGTAGAGATATTAGATTCAGATTTTTATACAGGAGTTCCGGATTCTCAACTGAAGCCATTGTGCAACTATTTAATGGATCGATATGGGATTGATTCTAAACATCATATTATTGCCGCGAATGAAGGCAATTGTGTAGCATTGGCGGCCGGATATAATTTGGCTACAGGAAAAATTCCTGTCGTTTATATGCAAAATTCAGGAGAGGGTAATGTTATAAACCCAGTTGCAAGTTTGCTAAACGATAAAGTCTATTCTATTCCTGTTATATTTGTAGTGGGGTGGAGAGGCGAACCTGGGGTTCATGATGAGCCTCAACATGTTTATCAAGGTGAAATTACGCTCAAACTATTGGATGACATGGGAATTCAATCGTTTGTTATTGGTCAAGAAACTTCGGACGAAGAAGTCTGTGAAAAGATGTGTGAGTTTAGAAAAATACTGACAAAGGGTAAAGATGTTGCATTTGTTATACGAAAGGGTGCATTAACTGATGCGCCCCAAGTAGATTATTGCAACAATAATACTATGTGTCGTGAGGAAATAATTAGGCATATAGTTAAAATCAGTGATACTGATCCAATCGTTAGCACCACAGGTAAAGCCTCAAGAGAGTTGTTTGAAATTCGTGAGAGAAATGGGCAGAGCCATAAGCATGATTTCTTGACAGTAGGCTCAATGGGGCATAGTTCTTCAATAGCATTAGGAGTGGCAATTAATAAACAGGATGCTAAAGTCTGGTGCATTGATGGAGATGGTGCTGTTTTAATGCACATGGGAGCAATGGCTGTCCTTGCTGCAAATAACCCAGGAAATTTAGTTCATGTCGTTATCAATAATGGTGCCCACGAAACAGTGGGAGGAATGCCGACTGTCGCTTCGCAAGTGGATTTATCCGGTGTAGCGAGGGCGTGTGGCTATAAAAATGTTGTTTGTGTGGATAATTTTGAGGATTTAGACTCTGAACTTTTAAAAGCGAAAGAGCGAGAAGAGTTATCGTTTATAGAGGTTAAATGCTCAATTGGTGCTCGTGAAGATTTAGGAAGGCCAACAACGACAGCGTTAGAAAACAAGAACGCTTTTATGAATTATTTGCAAGAATTGTAATGGTATAGTTAAGTTTCAAGCCGAGGAAGGAAAAAATAGATTGTACGGGCTATTGTTTATAATTTCAGTTGCTATTTTGATTTCAGTAAACTATCGCAAAGTAGATTTTGTAGATACTTTGCCGACAGTTTTTTTGTCGATAATTGTTCTCCTGTATCCATTCTATTGCTTTGATCGATTAAATCTTGGAAGATATTTTATTATTCTTTTGTTCATTATGTTGGTTGTACAAACCGTAGTCAAAATCGGAAGAAAGAAGCTGGATGTTAGGAATTACAATTTCATACCTATTATTGCCTATTTAGCTATTCTTTTTATTGTTGTCTTAATTACTAAGGATAATTATGTATGGTTGTGGGATTCTACAAGGCTCTGGGGCGCAGTCCCTAAAGCTCTATATTATACAGAAAAGCTGCAATTGGGTAAAGATGCATTAGTATATCCTTTTATGCAATCATATCCGCCAGGAATGCCATTGCTTGGATATTTTATCGAGTCATTTAATGGGGATTTTCTAGAATGGCAGTTGTATCTCACATATGGAGCATTTGTTTCGTCACTTTTTATCCCGGGAATAAAAAAGTTATCGAGGAAAAGCATAGTAATTTTACCGATAACTTGCTTAATCATTCTGCTAATCCCATGCTTGGTAACGAGTAATGGTGGCGACTCAGGCTTCTTTTACAATAGTCTATTTATTGACCCTGTATTGGGCGCACTTTTTGGGTATGGTATATTTGTCTCTACTAATACGAATTATAAGAGTGTTTTATCTACAGGTAGATTAATAATAGTTCTTATAGCTATTACTCTTCTTAAAGATTCGGGAATAATGTTTGCTGTAGCATTGTATATTATTTCTGTTACTGTTTATTGTGGAAGAGGTAAACGACTTGCGCATAAAGAAGTTGCTTTAGCTGTACTCGCTTTACTATGCTCATTAATTGCTTGGGAATCGTGGAAGATATTACTTAATAAGTGGCAGATATACGCGGGAATAAAGAATTTTTATCATTCTCTGGACAGGAGTATCATAAGTGCTTTACTGAAGAATATTTTAAAGCAACCAAGTTTTGTGTGGAAAACTCGGGGTGAAGTGGCTGTAGTACATTTTTCATTGATTCTTGTTTTGCTGATTGAATTATTGACGTATATATATGTTATTAAAAAAAGCAAAGTATTGGACAGAAGGAGCTTCTACACGGTAATGGTGATAGTATTATTGTTCTATGGCATCTTCTTCGTTGGATATGGCCTCACGTTTGGAGAGACGTTGCCGTCGTTCCAAAGATATACAAATACATTAACGATAGCCCCACTTGTATATTTGTTTATAGTTATTACTAATTATAAGATTGAAACATGGGAGCAGACAGGTATTGGGATGACCTATACTAAATTGCTTTCATTGTGTATTATGGTTGCTATTCTGGGCGACTCCTTAGTATTGTGGGAAAAGAATACAGATTTATCGCATTTTGTTTCCTATGAAGATACGAAGGAACACTCAGATTATATAATTGCAACAATTTATGAAAACGAAGGTATAGAAAAGAAAAATCCGAAAGAAAATATTGATGTGTATTTGCTGTATTCAGGTATTCCTAGTAATAATTGCCTTACAGCACAAAGATTATACATGAATCTGATTGGCTCTGGCATTCGGATAAAAAACAATTATTCGGAAATGCAGATTGTGAATTGGGATTCGACCGAGGAGTCGTTATCAGTATCAGAAGTAGCGAAATACATTCGTGAATGGGAAAGCAATGTTTTTTCCAACTATGATTATATATATATATATTATGTGGATGATAATACAAAAGAGGTTTATAGTGGTAGAGCAAATTTTGAACTCGAAGATCGAAAAGTATACAAGGTCGATAAAGAAAAGAAATGTTTTGAAAAATGTAATTAGGTATAAGCTCATTTGATTGGAAAATCACATTTTGAGGAAGCTAGTTTTGCTTACAAATATCGCATGGTTTGTAAGCTTTGCAGACATAAGAGTGTTAGTGAGAAACGACAAGTATTTTTTTGTGCCATATTTTTTGTCATCTGGTAATTGATTTTGAAAAGGTAGAAAATAGTGGCTTTAAGAAATAGTTGTTTATGATTTTTATTAGGATTGCAATCGTTGTAATTATATAGATTGCAATCCTTTTTATGTAGGGATAAAATAGAAAGGAATATATGCATTTAATGCATCTTGAAATGGAGAAAAGATTTGATGAAAAGTTTGTTTAATGGAAAGACACTGTTAATTACAGGGGGTACAGGTTCGTTTGGTAACGCTGTCCTCAATAGATTTTTAAAGTCTGATATTGGAGAGATTCGTATTTTCTCGCGAGATGAAAAAAAGCAAGATGATATGAGACATGAATTTCAAGTAAAGATGCCGGAAGCTGCTGAAAAACTAAGTTTTTATATTGGCGATGTAAGAGATATTAATTCCGTAAGAAATGCAATGCATGGAGTTGATTACATCTTTCATGCAGCAGCATTAAAGCAGGTTCCCTCCTGTGAATTCTTTCCTATAGAAGCGGTAAAGACTAATGTACTTGGTACAGAGAATGTCCTTACAGCTGCGATAGAGGAAGGCGTGAAGACTGTTGTTTGTCTTTCAACTGACAAGGCAGCATACCCGGTTAATGCAATGGGTACTTCAAAAGCAATGATGGAAAAGGTAATTGTTGCTAAGAGTCGTACTACTAAGAATACGAAGATATGTTGCACTCGTTATGGTAATGTAATGTGTTCGCGTGGTTCAGTTATTCCGTTGTGGATTGATCAGATTAGAGAAGGAGCAGATATTACTCTTACAGACGGGAAGATGACGAGATTTATTATGTCATTGGATGAAGCGGTTGATTTGGTCCTTTTTGCGTTTGAAAATGGTGAAAATGGGGACATTTTGGTGCAAAAAGCACCGGCTTGTACAATTCAGACTCAGGCTGAGGCTGTTTGCGAATTGTTCGGCGGGGACAAGAATAAGATAAAAACTATTGGCATTAGGCATGGTGAAAAGATGTACGAGACTCTTCTTACAAACGAAGAGTGTGCCCATGCAGTGGATATGGGCAATTTCTATCGTGTACCATGTGATAAACGTGGCCTTAACTATGACAAGTATTTTACAAAAGGCGAAGTAAAGCGAAATACTCTGACAGAATTTAGCTCAAACAATACTCAATTACTTACGCTTGAAGAAGTTAAGAAAAAGATTGCTTCGTTACAGTATATTCAAGATAGATTGGCGGAAGGAAAATAGTCTGACAGGAGTATCGAATGAAGGTATTAGTTACCGGAGCCAAAGGCTTTATCGGGAAAAACTTAATAGCAAGATTGAATTACAGAGAAGACGTAGAAGTCTACGAGTATGATATAGATACTGACATTTCGCTTCTTGATAAGTTCTGTTCTGATTGCGATTTTGTATTTAACTTAGCTGGTATAAATAGACCTGAGCATGAAGAAGAGTTCATGGAAGGTAATTTCGGATTTGCATCAACTCTAGTAGACGCACTAAAGAAGCATAACAATAAGTGCCCAATTATGAATTCGTCTTCTATACAAGCGCTTCTTTCAAACCCATACGGCATCAGCAAAAAAGCCGGCGAAGATATGATGTTTAGATATGGTGAGGAAACGGGAGCAGAAGTTTTTATATACAGGTTTCCAAACGTATTTGGAAAATGGTGCAGGCCAAACTATAATTCAGCTGTTGCAACTTTTTGCCATAATATTGCGCATGACCTACCTATTAAAGTCAATGACAGGAATACACTGATGCATTTAGTGTATATAGATGATGTAATAGATGAACTTGAGCAGGCACTTGATATGCATCCTCATGTAAACAACGATGGGTACTGCTATGTGCCAACTGTTTATGATGTGACGCTTGGAGAAATTGTTAATTTTCTATACTCTTTTAAAGAATCCAGACTTAACAGAATGCTACCCAATTTAACTGATGGATCATTTGAGAAGAAACTATATTCAACATATTTAAGTTATCTTCCTGATGATAAGTTCTCTTATCCGTTGGAAATGCATATTGATGAGCGGGGAAGCTTCACCGAATTGTTTAAAAGTGTAGACAGAGGACAGGTGTCTGTTAACATTTCGAAACCGGGGATAACAAAAGGGAACCATTGGCACAACACAAAAAATGAGAAGTTTGTGGTGGTAAGTGGGAAAGCCTGTATTCGGTTTAGAAAGCATGGAGAAGACAATATAATTGAGTATCATGTAAGCGGTGACAAATTAGAGGCTGTAGATATTCCTACTGGGTACACGCATTCAATAGTCAATGAGGGTGACACTGACTTAGTGACAATCATGTGGTCCAATGAGTGTTTTAATCCGGGTAAGCCGGATACATTTTATGAAGGAGTGTAATATGGCTCAATTTAAGAATAATGGAAAACTTAAACTGTTGATAATTGTTGGTACTAGACCTGAAATTATAAGATTGTCGTCAGTAATAAAAAAATGCAGATTGTATTTTGATACCATCCTTGCACACACAGGCCAGAACTATGATTACAATTTAAATGGTGTTTTCTTTAAGGACTTAGAACTTGATGATCCTGATGTCTACTTAGAGGCTGTAGGAAAAGACTTAGGGGAGACAATAGGCAATATCATTGCTAAGTCTTATGAGCTGATGGTAGATATTAAGCCTGATGCAGTGCTTGTTCTTGGCGATACAAACAGTTGCCTTTCAGTAATTGGAGCAAAGAGATTGCATATTCCGATTTTCCATATGGAAGCGGGAAATCGATGCAAAGATGAGTGCTTGCCTGAAGAAACAAACAGAAGAATAGTAGATATTATATCTGACGTTAACATGGCATATTCCGAACATGCCAGACGTTATCTTGCAGAATGCGGACTTCCGAAGGAGCGCACTTATGTAACAGGGTCTCCAATGGCTGAAGTCTTACATGAAAATTTAAGTAAGATTGAGGCGTCTGAGGTTCACAAAAAACTTGGATTAGAAAAGGGAAAATATATTCTTCTTTCTGCTCACAGAGAAGAGAATATAGATACTGAAAAGAACTTTACTTCTCTTTTTACAGCGATTAATAAAATGGCAGAAAAGTATGATATTCCTGTGCTCTACTCATGCCACCCCAGATCAAAGAAGAGATTGGATGAATCAGGATTTAAGCTCGATAAGAGAGTGATTATGCATGAGCCGTTAGGGTTCCATGACTATAACTGCTTACAGATGAATGCTTTTGCAGTAGTGTCAGACTCAGGCACTCTCCCTGAGGAATCAAGTTTCTTCACATCTGTAGGACATCCTTTCCCAGCTGTATGCATTAGAACATCTACAGAACGTCCCGAAGCCTTAGATAAAGCCTGCTTTGTGCTTGCTGGAATCGATACGGATTCGTTGCTTCAGGCAGTGGATACAGCTGTGGAATTAAATAAGAATAGCGAATTTGGCATTCCGGTGCCGGACTATACAGATGAAAACGTTTCAACAAAGGTTGTAAAGATTATTCAGAGCTACACAGGTGTAGTGAATAAAATGGTTTGGAGAAAAGATATCCGTTAGGTATCCGTTTCTATTATAAAGGGGTATTGAAGAAGCAATAACAGTACCACGGTGAGATTGGTCCACAGCTCTCTTTCTACTAAGAAGAACCCAAAACAAAAGGCAATCCATAGAGTTGAAAGAGAGATTATGTTTTCTTTTCGCAAATCTCTTTTTATACTTGTAGTCATGAACGAAAAGAACCATATAATCATTAAGACTCCACCAAGCCATCCAAGACGCATTAGCCAATAGATGAAAGTACTGTGTACATGTCCATAAGTATTCCCGTTAGGCAAATAAACCTGAGTATCAATATTGCCAAATAGTTTCACTTGCTTTATTCCGGAAACCCAAAGCCCAAGCCTGTAGGAAGAAAGAGCATCAAGAGCATTCAACACTGTTCCGGGTTTAAAAACACCGGTAGTACTTTCAGCACTGCTGTAACTAAAAGTAGTGTGGATTAAACGCTCAACAAAGGTCTTTGTGCTGTGAGGTCCCATTTCATCATAGGTCCACGTTTTATTATATCCCAAGGATAGGCCGATTTTGATAACTATAACAGAGCCAAGTGCTACGAGTGTAAAAAGGGTTAGTATTGTAATCAAACGCTTTAATTGAGCTTTGTGATTCTTGCTACTCATAATATAAAAAGCGAGAAGAGCGAAAACGATTCCAAGAAAAGAAGCTCTATCTAAAGTAATAAACATGAATGCTGTCGGGAATAATAAAAGAATTAGATGAATAATATTGTTTCTTTTCTTGTTTGATACTTCTCTATTTATCGCATACCAATGATATGCAACAGAGAATAAACCGATAACAGCCAGCAAACCTCCAACTACGGGAAACTTTAAGATTCCAATATATCGACCATTTTCGAAATGCATCGGTTCTTTTATCAAAGAAATGCTAGCTAATGTGAGAAAAGCTAGGTATGAGGCATAGGAAAGGTAAAGCAACCTTTTTTGCCATTCTTTTCTGTTCATAGGGGTTAGAAACCATGCTAAAATGGGGCAAATAATGATATAGAGGCTTTCACCGGTTATTACTGTGGCTAAAGAAAAAGCAACTATCGTGATAATGCAAAATATACGATTGTTGTGGGACATTCTTGCTATATTGTGTGTCCTTATTAAATCAAAAATGTAAATAACAAAGAGACCATACATGAGGCATTTAAAAGTAATAAGAATAGCTACATGTATTCCAAGTGAAGCTCTGTTTGTAAGAAAATAATTAAGTATACAACCGGCATAGATTAATCCCGAAATAAAAGTGTACCATGTAAATATTTTTGCTCGCCTAACAATTAGAGTAATACCTATAAGTGATGACGCAGCAACATAAAAGTATGTATCTTTAAATAATTGAAATGCTGAAATGTAGACACATATGGAACAGATGGCAAAGATAAACCATAAAACTATCTCAAATATGTTAAAAATTTTTTCTTTTGAAGTACTCATATATTAAACCTTTCAAGTGTTTTCTGCTTGAGCAAAATGAACTATTTAGATTTTAATATAGACATTTGTATTAATCAATTGTCAGAGGGAAATAAATAGAAAGAACTTCTGCCAATTCTAACAATGTGAAGGAGGAATCAGCATGAACAATAAGGCAATGTACAAGTTATCTTATGGTTTATTTGTTCTTACTACAAAGGCAGATGGTAAGGACAACGGATGTATCATTAATACTGCTATTCAGGCAGCATCAGAGCCAAATCAAATCAGTATATGTGTAAACAAAGCTAATTTCACACATGATATGATATTAAAGAGCAAAGAGTTTAATGTATCTATAATCAGTGAAAAAGCGGATTTCTCTTTGTTTAAGCGATTTGGCTTTGCTTCAGGTCGTGATACTGATAAATTTGAAGGCTTCGATGCTTCTATAAAGCGTGGTTCAAATGGAATATATTATGTTACGGAAGGTACAAATGCGTATATATCCGTTAAAGTTGAAAAGACAGAAGATTTGGGCTCCCATACAATGTTTATTGGCACAATAACAGATATGGATGTGCTTTCAGAAGATTCGTCAGCAACATATGCTTATTACTTTGAAAATATTAAGCCAAAGCCTGAAGCAGTTGGCACAACGCCTAAGGGTGAAACGATATGGAGATGTAAGATTTGCGGATATGAATATGTGGGTGAAGAACTGCCTGATGACTTTATCTGCCCTATTTGTAAACATCCTGCAAGTGACTTTGAAAAAGTAGTTAGATAACGGCGGGTGAGGCTTGGTATGCATAGACTCTATGAAAACAAGGATATTGTAGTATTCTGGGATTCCGATAAGTGCATTCATTCTTTTATTTGCTGGAAAACTTGTCCGGATGCATTTGATCCGAAGAGAAAGCCGTGGGTAAGGCTTGATGTGGCAAAGAATGCTGATGTATGGCAAACGATAGATAAGTGCCCATCTGGTGCATTAAGTGTTGTTTACAAACACGAAATTGAGGTGCTGCTTGAAAAGGATAGATGCCGCAGTGTCGCCTTAGATGGTGAAAGCGAAATTGGTGAATGTGAATATGCTATCGAGGGTGACAAATGGTGTATTTATCATACCGGAGTTCGCGAAGGCTATGAAGGTAAAAAAATAGCAAAGCGTTTGGTATTTAAAGTGTTGGAAGAAGCGGAACGAAGTGGAGTTAAAGTCGATGCTTCATGTTCGTACGCTAAGAAGGTAATAGAAGGTTAGGGGAAACAATTAAAGGAGGGTATTTGAAATGAAATTTTACAGATGTGAAACATGCGGTAACATTATTACAAAACTCAATGACTCAGGGGTACCTGTCGTATGCTGCGGTCAGCCAATGAAGGAACTCATTCCCGGTGCAGTAGACGGTGCAGTGGAAAAGCATGTACCGGCAGTAACAGTTGAAGGAAATACTGTTAAGGTTCAGGTGGGTGAAGTCGAGCACCCTATGGTAGACAATCATTACATTCAGTTTATTGCTCTTGAGACAACATCCGGAGCCCAGATAAAATACTTAAAGCCGGGTGAAAAGCCCGTTGCAGAATTTGTGCTTGCAGCAGGAGAAAAAGCAGTTTCAGTGTATGAATATTGCAACCTCCATGGCTTATGGGTTAAAGAAGTATAGAATAGCAACAGAGTTTTGCGAAGGATTGCAATCGCTTGATTGCAATCCTTTTTCTATTGGGATAAAATATAACAGAATATGTGATTCTAAATATTTATTAACAAGGAATTGAGAATGGGATTTTTGCAAAGTAATAAAAACAGAATAAAGAATGCAATAATCCCGGCTATAATAATTAGCCTTTTTATGGTGCTTGGATTTACGGCTAAGCACTATAAAGGAGTAGCACATGTGGGGCTTTTAATTGGCCTTTTTATAGCGTTAATTGTGGCTTGCCTTTGTGTTATCTCTTGTATATATTTAGGTCTTGATAAATGTAAGAATAAGCAAATCGGAAAGACGCCTGTTCTAAACATAAAGATAGAAAAATCATGGGTGTACTTTCTCATTTCGTTTGTGGCTATATTGGTTCTCTGGTTACCAACTCTGTTAGCTTTATATCCCGGTCTTTACTGTTATGATGCCTCATGGCAATATGACACATACATGATGGGAGAAGTGACAGAGCATCATCCCGTAATCCACACTTATTTAATCGGTT
>JAEEGK010002104.1_pt1 | contig 49732 bp, 40 predicted proteins | sample 8958771 | NCBI WGS metagenome assembly JAEEGK01 (sample SAMN16246547, study PRJNA631951) | gut metagenome | biome: gut microbiome; feature: rumen; material: SC-attached | host: Bos | place: Iran: Karaj | collected 2018-10 | reverse complement strand
GTCGGGTATCGATTGGGTATCGATTGGCGTAAGGTTGAACCGACCGAAATCAATCACCGAATTTAGACCAATGATAAACCAAAATTTGACCGTATCATGAGCGCGAGGGAGGGGGCGCGTGCAGTCTGTTCTGGGTCAATCTGAGGAGCACGGAGAATCGTACTCTTTATAGGACGCTCGGCTGAAAAAAGCAAGTCCGAAGGGCTGACAGACCATAGGCAGGGGTGTGCGAAGCGTAACCCCTGCTGTGTGACATAACCCGCGAAAGCCCAGAATGGGCGGCAGAATGGAGAAAGACGAGATTATCAACTCCGATGACAACTCCCTTTTGGTTAGATATGTAAGAATATTTTGTTGAACTCGCGTTAATTACTGGCTAAAATTTGGAGATGTACGATATTTGTCGTATTTTTGCGCCGAGAATCATTTGAGCCATGACAAAGGACTTGACAAGGGTACTTCCGACTTTTAACTTGTTTGGTTCATAAATAGCACTAACAAGGAGGTTTTTAAACAACCTAAACGAATAATAACTTGCTGACCTTTGAGCGATGCTGTTTTAATCATCAAACATAGTGCTTGAAATTGAGGGTCTTTACTAAATTGGTTAAGTTATGAAATTAGTAGTAGTTTTCATATTATTCACTTTTTCATTTTGCGCCCAATTATTTCCTAATTCGATAATCAATTTGTCATCGGAAACGAAGTTGACTGATTACCATATGGAAGTTCCAAGGGTTAGTCCTATTGGTGATTGGATAACGAAAGTTGTTGATATTGTCGATTCTCTGATGGTAAATGAAGAACCTGTAGAGTATTATTATCAAATGGTTTTCCGACTAGAGGATGGAACGATATATTGTGAGGCAACGAAAGAGCCATTTAATACTATTTGGTTTCCTTATGATAAGGCGGATTCAACATTCGATTATTTTACGGGTTATTGTTATGTACGAAATAGACTTGTATTGATTGTTCATGATATTTATCCATCCTTGTTTAAGTTGGAAACTCAGTATCCTCCATTGAGAATACAGTCTCATGAGTATGCGAATTTTGATTATCATTGGCCTCTGTTTTCCGTTTCAAATAATAAGGTTACTCTTTTGCTCCGCTTATTTCAAATTAACAAAATTCAAAGAGAAGCTATACATTATGTCCTTGCCAAAGAGAACTTGAATGAAGATAATGTAGAGGTGTTGGATAGTATCGCCGCATTTGATGCCAATACATTGGAAATAAATAATGAATCTGGTTTTATCGATTATAAATTCAACAAATTGGATTCGTTATTATTTTTTGGCTTGCACAGAAAAGATAAAGTAGATGCCAAACCGCAAAAGAATAAAGTAGATTTGATTAAAAGTGATTTATCTAATGGTTATTTTTTTATTTCAATGCGCACTTCAAAAGACGAGAAAAAGTATTATTTTAGAGTAACTCCTGCATTGCAGTTGCAATTTCTTTTTGTGCGTAATTAGTTGGAATTCATGTCCAACTACTTAATTTCGTAACTTGCCGTACTGATAGCATCTGTTTAGTAATAGCTTGCAAAGAGCGTGGTGTGTACGTTTCTTGGTAAATGTTCCGAGTTTCACTTTCTTTGGGTCAAGCCAAAGTAAAGCTATGATTGATAATGGGGTTGAAAATTATAATAAAAAATATGAGTGGCACAACTAAAACATTAGTGAGAATCGCCTTTGTCATTTGTGTCATAGGTTATATATTCTTTCGTCAATTTGAAAGGATAAAGATTGTAACTGATAACAGAAAAGAATTATCGGAACAGTCAACAAGACGCAAGTCTGTTAAAGCGTGCGTTATAGATTATTACAGAAACTATAATGGGAGCTTCAAAACGAAGACTTTTGTTTATCGTTTTATTGTTGACAATCTAACGTATGAGGGTATATCTCAGTATAATATGGACAAACAACTACCGCCTGAAGTAGGTGATTCGATTTGGGTGTATTACAAAGAAGATGACCCGAATGTAAATCTATGGGTAGGAATGTTTGAGTATTGAAGAATTAAGAGGGCATACCAATAAAGGTGTGTCCTCTTTTTTTTGTCCTCGAAACGGCGGCGGGGGGAAAGACCATAGTGGAGTAGCCGACCGCGAAATCGTGAGAATCGCGAAGAAAGAAAGTGTTGTTTGAGGCGGAGCCGAGTTTCACTTTCTTTCGAGTGAGACCGCGATTTCGCCGGCTACGTAACTCCAGGTCTTGACTTTTCTTTCCCCCTTTCTTTGGGTCAAGCCAAAGTAAAGGGGTGCCCTCCGCACAGGAGAACAAGGTGATATAACTAAGAGAAAATTGATCATTGGAGAGGAACAGAAATGATAAACGAAATGCACGAGATAATCGGGCGTAATAAAAAGTGCGGAAAGGATTTTACAAGATTCTTTCCGCATTTTGAATATTAACTGCACCCGTTGAGGGTTTAGGTTGGTTACCACTTCAACAGAAAATGGAACAATCCCATGTAGGTGATTCCGTGGTTGTCGGTATAGGGAGCAATATCATCGCCGACAATGACCATTTTGCGGAAACTGTCATCGATTTTCAAGAGTGATTTGAGTTCTTGCTCTTTTTTCTCGTCCGTGTCCAGTCGGTAGGCCGACTGAATGTAGTAGCGGTCGATGCCGTTGGTGGCAATAAAATCCACTTCGTATTGCGACTGAACCTGCTTGGCATTGATCAGCTCACGACTTTCGACAACGCCAATGTCAACGAGAAAGCCTCTGATGCGCAATTCGTTGTAGATGACGTTTTCCATAATATGGGTTATTTCCTGTTGACGGAAGTTGAGTCGGGCATTGCGCAAACCGACATCGACGGCGTAATATTTCTTGATGGACTCAAAGTATTTGCGTCCCTTGATGTTGTACCGTTTTACACCATCGAAGAGGTAGGCATCGGTCAGGTAGTCAATATAGGTGGCGACCGTCTCGCTGCTTATTTTGCTTTGCTGCACACTCTGCATGGTGCGACTCAGTTTGTTCGGGTTGGTGAGCGATCCGATTGAGGAACAGAGGACATCGGCAAGGGTTTCGAGTGCTTCGCGATTGCGTATTTGGTTGCGTTCCAATACGTCGGTCAAGTAAACTTTTTGCCACAGTCGTTGCAGGTAGGTAATTTTCTGTTCGGCAGTGCGTTGTAACAGCAAACCTGGCATGCCACCGAAAGTGTAGTATTCTTTCCATAGTTCGCTGATGCTTTCGGTACGCCCCTCTATAAATTCCTTGAATGAGAATGGCCAAACGCGGATTTCGTCACCCCGTCCTCGGAACAGCGTATTGATGTCGCTGCTCAGATAATGGCTGTTGCTGCCCGTCACGTAAACATCCACATTCTCTTTGGCAGCCAATCCGTTGACGATGCGTTCAAAGCCTTCTACTTCTTGTACCTCGTCAAGCATGACATAATATTGCTTGTCAGCATCGGTGATGCGGGTATAGAGGTAGTCTTTGAGAGCGGAAGGATTGAGTAGGTCCGATTGGTTGTTTTCGTCGTCCAGGTCGAAGGATATATGTATAATCTGAGAGTCTTCCACTCCAAGGCTTATGAGATATTGGGTGAAAATTTTGCTCAGAAGCCACGACTTTCCAGAACGACGTGGACCCGTGATGATTTTCACCAGTCCATTGTGCATTCTTTCTTTGATTCTCTCCAGGTAGAGAGTACGGCTGACAATACGCATCTTTTTGGGGGGCAATACATGAGAGTATTGCTCTGCAAAGATATGTTTTTTTCTTCATACTCGCTCCTTTTTGTCCGAAAAAAGGTGCAAATTTGCAGTAAATTTCGGATAACTGGTCTGTTTATCTGAAAAAAGGTGCAAATTTGCAGTAAATTTCGGGAAGTTCAAGTTTAACGGTTAACGGTTAACGTTTAATGTTTAACGGTTAGGGGTTAAGGGTTAATGTTTAACGGTTAACGGCCGATTTTCGTTTTGGTTTTCGTTATCGTACAAAGTCTTTTTTCGTTATCGTTTTCGTAGTTTTGTGTGAAAATAGCGGAAAATATTTTGTGAAAAGTGTTAAAATTGGATTTATTTTTGGAAATTATACAAAGAATGCTTACCTTTGCGCAGAATTTTGAAGTTGCTTTGGCATAAAGTGTAAAGTTGATTTAATGTTATCTTGGGCTTTCTTTAGGAGAAAGTTACCTTATTGATTATTAAAATAGAGGATTAGCATGAGAACGTACCTACTGTTGTTGGTGCTGTTGCTATGCTCCATGGGAACTATGGCAATGGCACAAGCCGTCCAGAATGGACGAGTGGTGCAGTATAATGGAAAGGAGGGAAAGACCCCGTTGATGAATGTGTCAGTTTCGGCTGTAGGTGCTCCTGCGGTGCGCAGTGACGCGGATGGACTGTTCGCGTTGCAGTTCCGTACGCTTCATGCCGGCGATGCTATCCAGTTCCGCCGTGTGGAGTTGGCTGGCTACGAGGTGATGAACACCGAGGCGCTGGCTGCTGCCCGTGTCGCCAATACATCGGGCGACGATGCTGCCGAACCGTTCGTCATCGTGATGTGCAAGAGCAACGAACTCAGTAGGTTGCGTGACGGCTACCGCGATGTGGCTACTGCCCGCTACCAGAAGCAGTTGGAGGAGGCACAGGCACAGTTGCAGCGCCTGAAGAAGGAGGGCAAGATGCAGCAGGCGGAGTACGACAAGCAACTCGATGCCCTGGAGGAGAAGTACGAGGCACAGATGCAGACGCTTGATACGTACGTAGATAAGTTCGCGCGCATCGACCTCTCGGAGTTGGATGAGGCCGAAGCTCAGATCATCGCCTTGGTGCAGGAGGGTAAGATAGACGAGGCCATTGCCCGCTACGATGCCCAGAACCTCACCCAACGCCTCCAGCAGGGGGTGCAAGAGCAACGTCAACTGACGCGCGATGTCCAGACGGTGGACCAGGCCATCGACCAGAAAAAGGTGGAGGGTCAACGCATTGAAAGGAACATCGAAAAACAAAATGAGCTGCGCTCACGGCTGAAACAGCCGGAAGCGCAACTCTGATTAAATATTAAATACTAAATATTAAATTGGGCATTCGCTTGGGTATAAAATTCGGCGAATGGAACGTTGGTTCTTTGGTTGTAATTTACCTCATAACCTTACAACCTAAAATCTCAATATCGCTTTTACTCTAAAAATAAATACGATTATGTTGAAACTTTTACAAATCTGTAAATGTATAATTTTGGTGCTGATAGGAGGGGCAATGTTCTGTCAGCCATCTTTCGGTAAGTTGAGAGTGACCAAGAAAGTCTCTTCCACGGGACTAAACCATTTGAGCATCTTCAGCAAAGATGGTGCCAGCTACTCGCTGTATTGCAATTGTTACTATACCCTGATTACGACAGACGCTAAGGGAAAGACCCATGTGTACGTAAATGACTCAGGCTCGACATCCTATTCTTCATCTTCTGCCTATGAGGTGGATCTGAGTGAGTTCCCCGAGATAGATTGGAGTGATGTGGCTATCTATGCTGGTATGGAGAAAGATGATGCTTCCTTTACTCGATCGCCGCATATCAAGATGGAAGGAGGACAGGTGGGCTCCATCACTTTGCTCGGAAGTGGAAAGAATAATGTCATTAATGCCCAATGCTATCTGGACATTCATGGAGGAACCGTAGAACGTATCTATGTCGGCAATGGAGAACAATGTTCAATAGGTAGCAGCTATAGATCGTACGTCTATATGGAGAACCTGAACTATACAGGTTTCGCTCCCATTTATTTTGGTGGCAGAGAGGCTAATACACGTCTGTTGATTGCTCCAAGCTGTAAGTTCTTCTATGATCGCGCTGTACCAAGGGATGTCGATTTCTCGCAGTTCTATGGCGCCGTAGTACCGAACTACAATGGCAGCGCGGGTATGGTCTTTGCCTACAATGCCGCTTCCATAAATACGGGTTATACGGTCAACTGCGATATGTTCTATGATATGGGTACAAATCCTTTATACATAAACGGAAACTTGAATATCCGAACATGCGGCGGTTGGAATTCGGAGAAGGACATAGCAAACTATTCCACAGTAAAGATTCCTGCCCATCAGCATCAGCAATATATCACTCGGCCTGCTACCTGCACCGAAGATGCACTTTATGTATCGAACTGTGTGGAGTGCGGAACGGAAATCCCAACGACGCTCAACATCGCTAAATTAGGGCATACAAGTCTTCGTGTCGCTGGATACTCAAGTACCTGCTTTAGATATGGCTACTCTTATCGCACGTACTGTGCACGTTGTGGTGAGAATATAAAAGAGGCTACGCAATTGGCGCTTGCTGATCACGACTTTGACACAGTGACATATAGTTCGAGGAATAATAGAACTCCGCGTTGTATAAGAATCACAAAAACAACAGAGTCGGGTGAGGTAATAAAAAACCCAAAAGTTACAATTCGATTCTGTAAGACATGCGGCTTTTTTGAAGTGATAGGTGGGCAAGGCTCATGTAATCATAATTCTTATGCTAATAACTTGAGCGAAGGGGGCAACGGGGTTTCGGTACTTGCTCCTGCAGATTGTTATAAAACTGGATGGATAACTGCCAAATGTTCCTTCTGTGACCACACAATTGGTAGGTCGATCCCGAAAAAGAACCATTCTTTCTTTGTGTCGCAAGAAGAAATTAAACCTACATGTACTGTGTCTGGATATAAGAAAACCTATAAGTGTACCCTTTGTCAGGGGCTGTTCTTGACCGATGAAGATGTTACGGATCAGAATCCTGTTGCTGCAAACAAACAGAAAATTCCTGCCCTGGGTCATAGATTTGGTAGCACAGTGCCAAATCCGCTCACGCATACCCTTGTCAAGGAGGCAACATGTACGGAGCCTGCGGTGTATAAGGATCGATGTAGGATTTGTAATGTAGAGAGTAGCAATATTACTGTCAGTGGTATGAATGATGTGCCCAAGGGCCATTCTTACTATCTGAAGAACCTGACGTATGCCAGCTGGGCTAATCCGGAAGAGGGCTATGTACAGTTGGGCTGCGAAAATTGTTCGGAGGAGATCAACTACTTGCCGTTCTTCATAAGCCGAGATTTCGGTAGGGTTAATTCAGTACCTTCAAATGCAATCACTGGCGAGCATGGCTATTGGTGCAAATCGAAGTTGAAGGAAATCACTAAGTTGCCGACTTGCGTGGATGGCGAGGGTATCTACGAGATGTCTCTTTGCTATGCCGGAAAGATAATGCGAGGTACCTACAGCAGTCGTATCCGTCCTTGTGGTTATCTGCATAACTACGACAATTCGGGTGTCTGCAAGGAGAAGCATTATAAGATGGATTATGATGGGGTGACGGGCAAAATCCTGAAAGATGGCATTGGAAACATTAATTTCTCCCGAGAGGTGATTGCGACCACTCCGTTCATAATGTATGGCGATGTCATCGTCGATAATGCCACCTACAGTGCTAAGGCATGGATTGCCAAACCTGTTCAGATTCATGCCAGTGGACCTACTGGTCTCATTCCAGGACAGAAATCTTCCTACGTTGACCCTGAGGATGGATCGATAATGACTTACACGGACTTTGATGTGACAACCTATTCGTCTATCAGTGCTTTTAATACGGCTGTGGCGCAGCAGACGAGTCCGTTCTATGCCGGCACGTATGGGGGCTATAATCTGGCTTCTTATCCCAACATTTTGAAGAACCCATATTACCTCTCGCTTGATACCCATAACGGTTCGTTGTCGTACAGTTTGGCGGACGCTGCCAAGTATGAGGCTGGTACGGACTTCAATTTGAGCAGTTTGACCTATACACGTAGTTTCACCAACAGCAACTGGCAACCATTCTATGTGCCATTCCCAGTGTCGGTCAGCACATTGGAGAGCAAAGGTCTGCAAGTGGCTCGACTGAACGATACGCACATGTACGATGACGACTTTGACGGCACCATCGACCGCGTGACGTTGGAGTTCATCCGTGTGACATCGGGTACGTTGCAAGCCAACCGTCCTTATATGGTTCGCTCGACGACGAGTTCCAATTCGTTGTCGTTGAGCCTGAACCAGGTGAAGTTGGCCCAGGCTGTCGAGGCCTCGGTGGAGTGCTCGACGGTGGACCAGAAGATCACCATCACAGGTACGTATCAGGGTCTGGCAGCAGGCGTGATGTATAACAATAACTATTACGCGATGAGTGGTTCGGGCGCTTTGCAGCGTGCTCAAACGTCGTCGGCTACGTTGAAACCACAGCGTTGGTATATGAAGTTCGAGAACAAGGACGGCAGTCCAATCAACAATTCGGACTACCTGTCGGCCGAGATCCGTGTCCTAGGTTTTGATGATGATGACGACATAACAACTACATCGGCTATCGACAACATGACTTCGGATAACGTCGAGGGTGAGCAACCTGTCTATTCGTTGGACGGCACTCGCGTATCGGGCAACCAGCCACTCCGTAAGGGTGTCTATGTGGAGAATGGTAAGCGCATCATCGTCCGTTGATGCGCCTGCCAATATGAACTTAATCTGTTGATAAAGATGAAGAAAAGACTCTATATCAGACCTGAAATGGTGGAGGTGAACCTGACGCTGGAAGGCATCATCTGTGACAGCATGCCAGTTGGCGGACGAGGTGATGACTTCGCTGCCCCCGAAGTGAGACGACACTCGGCGTGGGATGAATACGAATCACAATACTGAAAAAAAAGGTGCTCGACATGAGCACCTTTTTTTATTGATAATTGACAATTGATAATTGACAGACAAATAGTTAAAAGCCCTTGATGCCGCGATCGGCAGGCGGGTAGTCGATACTGTAATGCAGACCGCGTGACTCCTTGCGCTCCATGGCCTGGCGCATGATGAGATAGCCGGTGTTGATCATGTTGCGGAGTTCGCAGATGTCCTTGTCCACACGACTGCGGAGGAAGAGTTTCTCGGTCTCTTCGTAGAGGTTGTCGAGACGCGTCCAGGCACGTTTGAGTCGGAGATTGCTTCGGACAATGCCGACGTAGGTCTGCATGATCTGCTGCACCTCGGTCTTGGAATCGGAGATGAGGAAAAGTTCCTCGTGAGGGACAGTGCCGGTGTCGTTCCAAGCGGGGATGTCGGTGCGGTAGGTGAGATCCTTGATGCGCGGAATGGAGTGCTTGGCTGCCAGGTCGGCATAGACGATGGCCTCGATTAAAGAGTTGCTGGCCAGACGGTTACCACCATGCAGACCGGTGCAGGAACACTCGCCTGCTGCGTAGAGTCGGTTGATAGAAGATTGACCATTGTAATCGACCTTGATGCCGCCGCACATGTAATGATGACATGGGACAACGGGGATAGGCTGCTTGGTAATGTCGATGCCTATGGATAGGCACTTCTTGTAGATATTGGGGAAATGGTGTTTGGTCTCTTCGGGGTCCTTGTGAGTGACGTCGAGCAAGACATGGTCGCAGTTGTTGAGCTTCATTTCGTTGAAGATGGCGCGCGCAGTGATGTCGCGTGGAGCGAGACTGAGACGTGGGTCATATTTCTGCATGAACTCCTTGCCATCCAGGGTTTTGAGGATGCCTCCATAGCCGCGCATAGCTTCGGTGATGAGGAAATTGGGATGGTCGCCAGGGTGGTAGAGCGCCGTGGGGTGAAACTGCACAAACTCCATATCCTGCACGGTTCCCTTAGCGCGATAGACCATGGCGATGCCGTCGCCCGTAGCGATGGGGGGATTGGTGGTGGTGAGATAGACTTGTCCGATGCCGCCTGTCGCCATCATGGTAACCTTGGAAAGGAAAGTGTCGATGGCACCCGTAGCTTCGTCCAGAACATAGGCTCCGAAACATTCAATGTCGGGGGTGCGTCGGGTCACTTCGACACCCAGATGGTGTTGAGTGAGAATCTCGATGGCGAAATGATGTTCCAGAACGTCGATGTTGGGGTGTTTCTTGACAGCTTGGATAAGTGCCGTCTGGATGGCGTGACCGGTGTTGTCGGCATGATGCAGGATGCGGAATTCGGAGTGTCCACCTTCGCGGTGCAGGTCGAACTCGCCCTTCTCGTTGCGGTCAAAATCGACGCCCCATTGAACGAGTTGTTGAATCTGCTCGGGGGCATTCTTGACAACAAGTTCGACAGCCTTGGGGTCGCTCAACCAATCGCCGGCCACCATGGTGTCGTGTATATGTTTATCGAAATTATCTACTTTGAGGTTCGTGACACTGGAAATGCCGCCTTGCGCCAAGTCGGTGTTGGCTTCCTGAAGTTCACTCTTGCAAATCAGCGCAACTTTGCCAGAATGAGCTACTTTGAGTGCAAAACTCATGCCGGCAATGCCCGTGCCGATGACGAGAAAATCATACTTCCTTTGCATAATCTTTGGGATAACTAAACGACTGCAAATTTGATAAAAAAATCAGTATGTTGGTATGTTGAGCCTACTTTTTTTGATAAAAATGAGTATTTTCTCCCAGTTTTGAGAATTATTGGCGTTTTTTCTTTGCGAGTTGGAGTGATTTTACTATCTTTGCAACGTTCTATGACTTTTAAAACGAATATTTTGTACTTTTGATACATTCTATGAGACATTTTTTTGCTTACTTGATGCTCGTGTTTTCCTTCGTCGCTATGCTTTCGAGCTGTAGCAGCGCAAGGAAACGAGTTGTATATATCCAGGGTGCCGATTCCATCCAGATGTTGCAGAACGCGAACCCCTATGCTTTGACCATCCGTCCTGATGACAAATTGACCATCATCGTGAATTGCAAGGAGCCAGAGTTGGCTGCTCCATTCAATATGCAGCTGACACAGAGAGCCTTCTCTTCGACAGGACAGTTGCAATTCTCAAATGCTAGTGGCGCTGTGCCGATTTTCTGGGTGGATGAAGCTGGTGAGATTCAGTATCCAACCATCGGACGATTGGAGGTGGCTGGTATGACTCGCTATGAACTTCGCGAATACTTGCAGGATTACTTGAAGTCGAACGGATATATTCAGGATCCTATAGTCACGGTTGATTTTTATAATGCCAAGTTTAGCGTGTTGGGTGAAGTAACTCGTCCTGGTCAGTTTGCCATGACGACCGATCGCGTTTCTGTCTTCGATGCTGTTGCCATGGCTGGTGACTTGACCATCTTCGGTGAGCGCGATAAAGTGCACGTCATTCGAGATGAAAAAGGAAAGCAAACCGTTGTTACCCTCGATTTGACGAAGCCCGAAGTCGTAAGTAGCCCCTATTTCTACTTGCGTCAGAACGATGTGGTTTATGTGGAGCCCAACAAGGCCAAGTCTTCGAACCGTGAGATGTCTACGCTTTATACTTTTGGTATTTCATTCGCTACTTTGGCTGTCGGCATAGCCAACTTGGTTGTGAATATCCGTAGATAAATATTCGCTGTTTCCAGTGGGGAACTCAGTCAATTGTTCTTTTGTCGATTCCCTTATGGAATTCAGTTCCGACCTTTTTTGTTTATTCCATTATTTTTTTCAATATGCAAAATAATGACCCACAGCAACAGCAGGTTGCAAATACAAATACCGTAGAGGAGTCCGAAGGTGGTTTGGATTTCCAGACCATCGTCAATATCTTTTTGGGTAAGTGGTATGTCTTTGTTATCTGTGTATTCATTTCACTCGCTATTGGAGCTGTATATATTTGGCGCAGTCCGAAGGCGTTCGTTCAGCAAGCATCGGTTTTGGTGAAGGATCCCAAAACGGGAAATGCGGCATCAATGAGTTCTGCATTCGTCGATATTGCAGGTATCAATGGTTTGTCTACTTCGAACGTCCAGAATGAGCTTTTCATCTTGACTTCTCGTAGCGTGATGCGAGGTGTAGTGAAGCGTATGGCGTTGCATTATAGTTACTATATGCCCAATTTCATGCGTTACGATGAATTGTATGTAAACTCTCCAATTTTCATCGTAGCTTCTGATCCGGAGGTTCCTATTCCAGGGGCATCATTTGATGTGAAGTTCTTTTCGGCTCAGGATACCTTGAAGTTCCAATACGAATCGGACGATACAACTTTCGTTTGTCCGTTCAACAAAGAAGTGGAGTTGCCAGGTATCGGTTTGGCTACCGTGATGATTCGTCCTCGTACTTTTGAGCGTTATGTGTCAGAGAAGTCCCATGAGGTTCGTGTTGTAGCTTTGAACCAAGAGTTGGCTACGAGTGCTTATTTAGGTGGCTTGGCTGCTGATTTGGCGCAAAAAGAGAGTGCCACTTTGCAATTGACTTATACAGCAAGTTCTGCAAGAAAGGCTGCTGATATTCTGAATATGGTTATTGACGAATACAATCGTCGTACCATTGAGTCAAAGAATGAGGTGCTTGACAATTCCTTATTGTTCGTTGATCAACGTATCGATGCAGTAGGGGCAGAATTGAGCGAAGTGGATGCTAAGTTGGAGGCAATGAAGTCGAAAGAGAAGACCATCAACCCAATGAACGAGGCTTCCAACTACTTGACTTTAACGCACAATCAGGAAGTTCAGTTGTCCAACTTGGAGGTGCAATATCGTTTGATTTCCGAACTACGTTCAGTATTGGATACACTTAACTATTCCTCTTTGCCCCTTAATGTCGGCATCAACAATCAAGTGCTTAACTCACAAATTCAGCGTTATGACGAAGGCTTGCTCCTCTTTAATAGATTGAAATCCTCTTCTTCGGAGAAGAGCCCTGTAGTCTTAGACCGTGCTGCTGAGTTGGATGCCTTGTTGGATAATATTAAGTATACAACAGCAGACGTACAGAAGAGTTTGCAGTTGCAGATTGATGAGCTCAAAGCCCTGGCTGCTAAGAATATGTCGCGTGTGAGCGATGCAACAAGTAATGTCCGTGCTTTGACAAGCATCGAACGAGAGCAGATTGTCAAGAGTGAGTTGTATAACTATCTCTTGCAGAAGAAGGAAGAGAACGCTATCATGAAGTCTATGACGGAGTCGAATGTCCGACTGATTGATGCTGCGTGGGGTGGTATTCGTCCTGTTTCCCCCAAAAAAGCGCGTATCCTTCTCATGGCCTTTGCTTTAGGACTTATCGTACCGTTCGCATTCTATTATTTGAAAGATATCCTCTATACTAAAGTGCGTGGACGTAGTGACGTTACGGCGGTGGTGAAAGCTCCTATTGTCGGTGAGATTCCAAGCAAGCCGAAGAAGCAAGCTAACCAGACATTGTTCGTAGAAGCTGGCGCGAATAATCAGATTTCGGAGGCCTTCCGTATCTTGCGAGCCAACCTTTCTTTCATGAATGTCAATGGTGCTCGTCCACAAGTCATTTCTATGACTTCGACCATGGCAGGAGAAGGTAAATCTTACATTGCCGTGAACTTGGCCATGGCTTGCGCTATTTCGGGCAAGAAAGTGTGCTTGGTGGATATTGACTTGCGCAAGATGGCGACCTCACGTTTCTTTAAGATGCGTGGTAAGAAGGGTATGAGTGAATATCTCTCGGAGCAGGAATCCGACTTGGATTCACTCATTCAAGCAACTGCTTATGACAACGTATCTGTGCTGCCTGGTGGCGTTATTCCGCCTAATCCTGCAGAATTGTTGATGAGCGATCGTTTTGAGCACGTAATAGAGTATCTGCGCGGAAAGTTCGACTTCATTATCTTGGATAACCCACCGTTGGGTATTGTGGCCGATACAGGTATTGCCAATCGTGTGGCAGATCTTACGTTGTATGTCATCCGTGTGGGCCACTTGGATCGTCGACAGTTGCCAGCTGTGCAGGAGATATACCGTTCCAACCAGTTGCGTAACATGGCGGTTGTCTTGACCGATATCAACTACGAGATTTTGAACTACAGTATGGGTTATACCGGCTATGGTAAGTACTATGGCTATCGTTATTACGGTCATACCTATTATAATTATTACTCTTCGTATGCCGAGGGAGACGTCGAGCATCGTCATTCCTATGGTCTCTCTCGTAAGAAACATAAGCAATAAATTCCTATATTTATAATGTCACTTAAATGTGGAATCGTAGGCTTGCCGAATGTCGGCAAATCTACCCTCTTCAATTGCCTTTCAAGCGCGAAAGCGCAGGCAGCCAATTTCCCCTTCTGCACCATTGAGCCCAATGTGGGCGTCATCACAGTCCCTGACGAGCGCCTGAACAAGTTGGCAGAAATCGTTCATCCTGAGCGAATCGTCCCGGCGACAGTAGAAATTGTCGATATTGCCGGTCTGGTCAAGGGAGCTTCCAAGGGCGAAGGTCTTGGCAATAAGTTCTTGGCCAACATCCGCGAGACAGATGCCATCATTCATGTTCTTCGCTGTTTCGATGATGGAAACGTCGTTCACGTAGATGGTAGTGTGGACCCTGTGCGCGATAAAGAGATTATCGACACCGAGTTACAGCTCAAGGACTTGGAGACCATCGAAGCTCGCTTGCCCAAAGTCCAGAAGTTGGCACAAGTGGGCAACGACAAGGAGGCCAAGGTACAGTACGAGATTATGTCTGCCGTGAAGGCTGCCTTGCTCGAAGGAAAGTCGGCACGCACTGTGACGAGTCAGTTGCAGTCGCCCGAAGAGATACAGGCCGCCAAAGAACTTTTCCTGCTCACCAGCAAGCCCATCTTATATGTCTGCAACGTGGACGAAGCTTCGGCCCAATCAGGCAATGCCTATGTCGAAAAGGTCCGCGAGGCAGTCAAAGACGAGGACGCCGAAGTCTTGGTCATCAGTGCCAAGATTGAGAGCGAAATCGCAGAACTCGAAAGCTATGACGAACGTCAGATGTTCCTCGGCGAATTAGGATTAGAGGAGAGTGGCGTGAACCGACTTATCCATTCAGCCTATAGCTTGCTCGGACTCCAAACCTACATTACGGCAGGTCCGATGGAGGTCAAGGCTTGGACCTTCCGAAAGGGAATGAAGGCACCCCAGTGTGCAGGCATCATCCACGGCGACTTTGAAAAAGGTTTCATCCGTGCGGAGGTCATCAAGTACGACGATTATCTGCAATATGGCAGCGAAGCAGCTGTCCGTGAGGCGGGTAAGTTAGGAGTAGAAGGAAAAGAGTATGTCGTTCAAGATGGCGACATCATGCATTTCAGGTTCAATGTATAAGAATATACTTGCATTTTTAGTTGTTATCATGATAAGCACCGGATTTTGGGGTCGAGCCCAAAACCCGGTGCTACCCGATTCGTCCTTTTCGTATCAAGCCCCGCTGGACATGGACCTTTACTTGGCTGGCAACTTTGGCGAGTTGCGCAATAACCATTTCCATGCCGGCCTTGACTTCAAGACACAAGGGACCGTCAACCATCCGGTGTATAGCTTTGCCGATGGTTATGTATGTCGTGTGGGAATCAATGCCTTAGGGTATGGTATAGTGGCCTACGTCCGACATCCGCAGTTGGGACTGACCTCCGTCTATGCTCACCTGAACGACTTCAACGACGCCATCAACGAGAAACTCCGCGCACAGCAGATAGCGCGCGAAGAGAACAATATTCAGGTCGTCTTCCAACCTGGTGAATTGCCTGTCAAGATGGGCGATGTCATTGCCAAGAGCGGTAATACCGGAAGTTCGGGCGGCCCTCACGTTCACTTCGAGTTGCGCGATTGCAACGACGAGGACGATGAGTTCTACAACCCCATGCCTTTTTTCCGTGATCGCATCTCCGACCGCAAACCACCTCGTGCCAGCCATGTCTATTTCTATCCGTTGGGCGGCGTGGTCAATGGTCTGACGGGACGACAGTCCGCATCCGTCATCGTCACCCAGACAGGCCAACGCACCATCAATAAGCGCATTACGGCGTGGGGCCGTATCGGTCTGGGCATCAAGGCTTTCGACTATATTGAGAACATGGCCAATACCTACGGCGTCTATAGCGTGGAACTCTATGTCGATGATCGATTGATCTATCACTTCACCTGCGACCGCTTCCGTTATTCCGAACGCAAGTACACCAACTCACTTACCGATTACCGAGGTTGGGTCAATAACCGGTTCATGATCCAAAAAAGCTTTATCGAACCCGCCAACTACCTCCGCATGATCGACCGCAGTCTGGGAGATGGCACCATCGAGATCAACGAGGAGCGCGATTATCCGTTCCGATATGTCTTGACCGATGCGCATGGCAACAAGAGCGAAGTCGAGTTCAGGGTGAAAGGCAAGAAATCGCTTCTTCCGCGCGATCCGTATAAAGACGTGAAGGCAGGCACCTTCCTGACCAAAGGAATCTTGGTTCGCGTCGAGGAACCATTAGACTTCGATTCCGCCGGATGTCGCATCCAGATGCCGGCAGGCAACCTCTATACGACTACCGAGTTGCCGTTCCGACGTACCGTACACAACGACCCCCAACGTCCTTGCATCTCGCCGGTCTATGCGGTGGGCAACACCAGTTTGCCTTGCCATCGCTCCTACAGTCTCACTATCCCGGTGCCGAAGGCCTATGCCGACACACTGACCCAGCCCGAGAAACTCTATATCGCCAATCTTGACGATGGCTACGTTGGCGGAAAATACAAGAATGGCGCGGTCCAGGTCCGACTTTCCGAGTTCGGTCATTTCGCTGTCCGACGCGACCAATCCAAGCCGACCGGCACCATCGTGAGCATGACCTGGAACCGAGCGCAAATCTCGGTGGCCGACAAGGGAAGTGGCGTGGCGCGCTACAAAGTCTTCATCGACGGGCATTTCGTGCCGTTCGACCTCAACCGTTACGGCAAGCGCATCGGTCATCCCCGCTATTATGGTATTCAGCGAGGCAAGATGCACGACGTCAAGATCTGGGTGGTGGACCATTGCGGCAACGAGAATACCATCCATTTGAAGAAATTTTTCTAAGTTATAACCTGTCAGTCATGGCGGAGCAATCGTCTCTGGCCATGACTTTCGTATTTTCTCTGTACTATGCTTACAAAAAACATCTTTTCCACGGCACAGGCGGTTCTGCTGGGCATCTCGGCAACCGTTTTTTCGCCCCTTTGTTCGGTTTCGGCCGATGCCTGCACCAACTTCCTGGTGGGCAAGAAAGCCTCGGCCACAGGTTCAACTATGATCAGCTATGCCGCTGACAGTCACCAGCTTTACGGTGAACTCTATTATACTCCAGCCGCCGACCACCCCGTCGGAGCCAAGCGTGCCATCGTAGATTGGGACACCCAACGTCCCCTCGGTGAGATTGATGAGGTGGCACATACCTATCGCGTGGTGGGCAATGTCAACGAGTGGCAGGTCACCGTGGCCGAATCGACCTGGGGTGGCGACCTTGCCTTGATGGATTCGACCGCCGTAATCGACTATGGTTCACTTATTTATATCGCCTTGGAGCGTTCCAAGACAGCGCGCGAAGCCATTGACGTCATGACCTCCCTTGTGGCCCGCTACGGTTATGCCAGCGAGGGCGAGACCTTCTCCATCGGCGACCCGAACGAAGTGTGGGTCATGGACATGATTGCCAAAGGTCCAGCCAACAAAGGAGCCGTCTGGGTGGCCCGCCGTATTCCCGACGACTGCATTGCTGCCCATGCCAACCAGGCACGTATTCATCGCTTCCCACAGAGCAAGAAACTGAACAAGAAACTGAATCGCTACGAGGTGGGCGACAGTTGTCTGTACAGCGCCGATCTGATTTCCTTTGCCCGTCAGTGCGGCAAGTACCAGGGCACCGATCAGGACTTCGACTTCGCCGCCACCTTCGGCGAGCAGGACTATATGTCGTTCCGTGGTTGCGACGGTCGCGTCTGGGCGTTCTTCAATCATTTCGCCAAGGGCATGGACAAGTACTTCCCCTTCGTCGATATGCAGTGTACGCGCAACTGTCCACCCGATTCCATCCTGCCGCTCTACGTCCGTCCCGACCATAAGTTGACGCACCGCGACGTACAGAATGCCATGCGCGACCACTTTGAGGGCACCCCTTGGGACATGTCGCACGACGTTGGCGGCGGCCCCTTCCACAGCCCTTACCGTTGGCGCCCCATGACCTGGAAAGTGGATGGCAAGGAGTATTGCCACGACCGTGCCGTGGCTACGCAGCAGACCGGTTTCGTCTTTGTCAGTGAGATGCGAGGATGGTTGCCCCGCGAAGTGGGTGCCAAGACCTGGTTCACGGTCGATGATGCCAACACCGCCGTCTTCTGTCCTATCTACAACAATATCCTGGAGGCACCCGAATGCTTCCGTGTGGGCAATGGCGACCTCTTGACTTTCTCCTGGACCTCTGCCTTCTGGATGAACAACTGGGTGGCACAACAAGTCTATGCACGTTACGAACCGATGATGGTCGATGTCCGTCGGTTGCGCGATGCCCTCGAAGACCGTTTCGACCAGCAGCAGGACAGCATCGACCAGGAGGCAGTCCGACTGTTGGGTACCAGTACCTCGGCCGTCACCCGTTTCCTGAACCACTACAGTGCCACCGAGAGCAACGCCGTCACGGCACGCTACAAGGACTTAGCTCTCTATCTGTTGGTCAAGTACATGGATGGCAACGTCAAACGCGAGTTGCCCGGTCAGCCCGGTGTCTTCCAGCGCACCCCTTATGGCGTAGCCGTCAGCCCCGAGCATCCCGCTTACAGCGAAGATTTCTACCGCGCTATCGTGCAACAGCGAGGAGATACCCTCCGTGTGAAGGAATAAGCAGAACTTTCTCCTATTTTAGAGTATAAAATTAGGCGTATAACTTGAATGGCAGATCCATTCTGAGTTATACGCCTTAATTCTAAAAATGCACTCACATAGTGCATTTTTTTTGATTTTTTGCACTCACACAGTGCATTTTCTGCACTTTTTGCCCTGTTTGACCCTATTTCGGGAATCAAAGAGGGGCCAATTATGTCGGAAGCCTGACCTGATTGCATGGGGCAATAGGACCATTAGGGAGCAACCGAAAGCAAGGGCACGAGGGAAGGAATAAGACCCTATGGATAAAAAAGCAGAAATTGCTCGTTTCACAACGAACAATTTCCTCATTACCTTAAATCTAATACCATGAAAAACACGTTGCAAAGATAAGGGGTTTTTCAATACCTTGCAATAGCTTTCTCGAAAATTGAGGAAATAGTCGTTGTTTTTTATCGTTTTTTAACAAAAAATGCAACGTCGATTTGTCAAATGATGCTGTAATTGGCTCTATTCTAAGAGGTAAACACATGCCGGTCTTTCGTTAGGGAGGTTGGAAACTGACGGTGGATATTGGGTTCAACGGCTCGCTCCAGGCCCTTTTGGATAGTCGAAAATGTACCTCTGTTACGTTGACGTCAGCCTCCTTCGGACCGTAGGAAATCGCTTAGGTCGTGACCCACTTTTCCCCTCCTTATGACCTACCCTTGATCCCACCTCGCGGTTTGGTTCGGATGATGGTCGGGTATCGATTGGGTATTGATTGGGTATCGATTGGCGTAAGGTTGAATCGACTGCGAATCAAGAGCGAATCAAGAGTGAAACTAAACCAAAAAAACACCCTATCATCACTGCGAAGGAGGATGGTAGGGTGATTGAAGGGGGAGGGTCGAGAAAACAAAAATGCGACCTCAAGAATGCTATCATTGAACCCCGAGATTTCTAATATTGGGAACCGAAGAATCCCAATTGAGAATCTGAAGATTCAAAAAATGGATTTTGCTAAATCAGTGATGAACATGGCTTTCGACGGGGCGACATTTTTCTTGGAGCCAAGCCACTTCGTCGTCGGTCAGGTGGGGCGAAAGGATGTCGAGCACCTGTTGGTTGTAGTGGTTCAACCAACGGAGTTCGTCGTCGTTCAAAAGGCTCAAGTCCAGCGGCTTGGTGTCGATGTAGCACCAAGTGAGCGTCTCCAGGCAGAGGTATTGACCCTGCTCCTCGGCGAGGCAAGGAGAGGCGAGAGGCGCCTCCTTTTGGACATCGTAAGGGCGGACCAGAACACAGTTTTCGTGACGGATGCCATATCGGCCACCCAAGTAGATGGCAGGTTCGTTGCTGAACACCATGCCAGGCAGGAGAGCTTGAGGGTTATGTTCCATGCGCACCGACTGCGGGCCTTCGTGTACGCCGAGGTAGTGACCCACGCCGTGGCTGGTGCCGTGCAGGTAAGTTTTGCCGTCGCGCCAGAGGTCCATGCGTGCCAGTACGTCCAGTTGGTCACCGCGCGTGCCAGCGGGGAAGACCGCTTGCGCCAGACGGATGTGTCCCTTCAGGACCAAGGTGTAGTCACGGCGCTGAGCGTCAGATACTTGTCCGATGCCTATGGTTCGCGTGATGTCGGTCGTGCCGTCCAGATATTGTCCACCTGTGTCGATGAGCAGGAGACCATTGCCACGGATAGCGACATTGGTCTTGTCGCAGTTTTCGTAGTGCGGCATGGCGGCATGCTCCTGCCAAGCCACGATGGCGGGGAAGCTCTCCTCGCGGTAGAGAGGTTGCTGGCGGCGCATCTCGATGAGTTTGTTGACACAGTCCATCTCCATGACCGTCTTGCCCGAAGTCAGTTGTTGTTCCAGCCAGCGATAGAAACGGGTCAGAGCGATGCCGTCCTTGAGCATGGCAGCGCGGAAGCCATTGATTTCCACGTCGTTCTTGATGGCCTTGAAGAGCGGCACGGGGTTCGGCTCCTCGGGATATTGGCCAATGGGGGCAGCCTCGTAGGGAGCTGTCTTGACCGAGATTTCAGTTAAGTATTTTTCAACCTCGGGCGTCAGTTTGCGCGGGTCGATATAGAGGACCTTCTCCTTGTCGCTCAAGAGGAGATAACTGATGAAGACCGGAGTGCAGGCAATGTCCGAACCACGGAGGTTGAGCGTCCAGGCGATGTCATCCAGCGAAGACAGAAACAGCGGTTGGTGGTTTGTGGCATCGAGGATGCGGCCGATTTTGCTCTGTGCTGACTCGCCGGCATATTCGACAGGATAAAGTTCTGCTTGATTGAGAGGCAGGTCCGGGCGGTCGTTCCAGAGGTCGTTGATATAGTCGCAGTTCTGGGTGACGAATTTGGCGATTGGACCAAAGAGGACGCGGAGGTCGCCGGCGATGGAGAGCGTGCGCGTGGCGGCAGTCTTTTGTTGTTCCAACCACTGGAGCGGCGAGATGTCAATCTTCAGTTTCATCAGTTGGATCGAGGTCTCGCGCAACTGTTCGGCGCCGCTGATGAAGAAACGGCTGTCGGTCCAGAGGAGTGCCTCGGTGGGGGTGATGCAGACGGTGGCGACTTCGCCCTTGAAGCCGGTGAGCCATTCCACACACTTCCAGTGGTCGGGCAGGTATTCACTCTGGTGAGGGTCGGAGTTGGCAAGCAGGTAGATGTCGATGCCCTCCGACTTCATGCGCTCGCGCAGGAGCGCGAGTCTATTTTCGTATAGATGCAACATGATATTTACTATTTTATTATTTACTATTTGGCTATTTATTTGGCGATTTAGTAGTTGCAAAGGTAAACAATATATGTCAAATGTGGGTGACGATTGGCCAAAAAGGGGCGGAAAAATGTGCTTTTTTTCTTGTTTTCTTGGAGAATTGCTAAAAAAGCACTACCTTTGCACGCGTCTATCAAAAGATAGACACAGATGAGCCTAAGGCCGTAGAAATGGAGATGTAAAAAAAGGGGGCCAGGTGATTCTGCAACTTAATAAACCCGTACGATATGATTATTGTACCAGTTAAAGAGGGCGAAAACATCGAACGTTGCTTGAAGAAGTTCAAGCGTAAGTACGAGAAGACAGGCGTCATTAAGGAGCTTCGTCGTCGTCAGCAGTTCGACGCACCTTCACAGGTAAACCGTCGTAAGATGGAGCGTGCTATCTACGTACAGCACCTCATCGAGCAGCAGGCTGACTAATTCGCCGCTTAACATTAAGGATTGTGCCACTTCGATTGTTTCATTGCATTTTTGTGGCGCAGTCCTTTTTTCTTTTCTCTCACACGGGCAGATGGGGAGAACATTGTCCGGTAATTCCATTTAGTGCTACTATGAAATTCGCTACTTTCTTTTCCTTGGTGATGGTCTTGCTGCTCAGCAGCTGTGTATCACGCGAACATTATATCCTCTTTCAGGATGCCAACGACTATCAGGATGCCAAGCGTATTGCCTCTACTTACGATATCCGCATTCAGGCCGACGACCAGTTGGCCATCTCCATTGCGTCCAAGGACAAGGAACTGGTGGAAGTCTTTAATAACCAGACCTTTGTCGGCGCTGGTCAGAACGGTTCGTTCGGCATGAACAACAACTCGATGATGAACAACAGCAACCTCGGGTCGCCCAACCTGTCGGGCTTCCACGTGGACAATGAGGGTTACATCGAGTTCCCTATCCTGGGCCGCATCTATGTGGAGGGCAAGAGTCGAAAGGAGGTAGCCGACGACCTCCAGAACCGCTTGCGCGACGGGCAGTATATCAACGATGCCGTCGTGAACGTGGAACTCCTTTCGTTCCATGTTGTCGTGATACGCGGCAATGAGGGTAAGGTGCTCAATATCAGCAAGGACCGTTGCACCGTCATCGAGGCCATCACCATGGCAGGCGGATTCCAGAACGGCAACGACCGCCGCGATATACTGGTGGTGCGCGAAGAGAACGGCGAACTCTGGACCTACCGACTCGACTTCACTATGTTGAGCAACCTGGTCAACTCGCCAGTCTATTACTTGCAGCAAAACGACGTTATCTATATCGAACCTGCTGGTGCTCAGCAGATTGAGGAGAGTTCGGCTTACCGTTATCTGTCGGCCTTCTCGGCCATCTTCTCGGTGGTGATGTCGGTGGGTGCTATTGCCATCACGCTCAATAAGTAACGTCCGTTAACTCCACAGGCAAAGCCTGTTATCTCCTGTTAACTCCATGAAGTTAACTCCTTGCTATAATAGTTTTTTCACATTGCGGAATGGAAAATATGAACTACCCTCGTCCAGAGGACAACATCAATGTGGCAGCATTGAATCGCGCCGAGGCAAAACGGCGTGAGGCGGCTGCTCGCTTCAACATCAAGGACTTCTTTATGTTGTTGCTGATGAACTGGTTCTGGTTCGTCCTCTGCGCCATTGTGGCCTTCGGCATCGGTTTCCTCTATGTGCGAACCATTCAGCCTCGTTATGAGCGAGTGACCGACCTCCAGATTAAGTTCTCGACCAGTGACGAGTTGGATATGCGTACCTACCTGGGTATTCATGACTTGGGTGTGACCAACATGAGTAATGAGTTGTATATCCTCAACTCTCTGAAGTTGGCAGGCGAGGTGGCCGAACGGCTTCATCTGGACGTAACCTATTATAAGAAAGGCGCTTTCCGTAAGCAGTTCCTTTACTCCAACCGCCCATTCACGGTCAACTTTGTTGACCCCTATCAGGGCGATTTGACCCTCTCTATTGTACCTGTTTCGCCTCGGCAGTTCCGTTTCAAGCAACTGATAGCCGATGGAAAGAAGGTGAATGTTGACCCCGACGAGGTGTTCGACTTCAACGAGGAGTTCCCGCTTCCCGAATTGTCACAGCGCGTTTTCATCTCTGTCACCGACAAGAACTACCCAGACTTGGTGGAAAATCTGGATAACGTTATTCAGGTGGTGCGCCGTAGTCCGTTGGCCGCCAGTCACGCTTGCCGCGATGCCGTTCAGGCCACCAGTCGCGCCTCGGCCATGGTCCGACTCACTTGTGTGGCACCATCAGTTGATGAGTGTGACGACATCCTGCGTTGTTTCTTTGACGTCTATAATGAGCAGACGTTGGAGGAGAAGAATGCCATTACCATCAGTTCGGCCAAGTTTGTCGAGGAGCGTATTCGGGAGACGGCACAGGAGTTGGGAGAGGCCGAAGGCAAACTCTTCAACATGGGTATGGATCCCAACCAGGTACTGGATGACAAGAGTTCTTTCGCCGGACACCGAGATGACCAGGCCCGCGCCGAGGAGGAATTGGCAGACCTTCATGCTCAACTGGATGCGGCGTATGACTTGCGCCAGAGTGTCCGATCGTCGGTGGCCGAGAAGGAGTACATCCCATCGTTGAAGGGAATTGACGAGGCCGGCATATCGGGCAAGATTGATTCCTACAACAGCCTTGTCGTGCAACGTAATCGCTTGATTGCCAATTCGAGTGCCAACAATCCGGCGCTTATCAAGATAGATGCCAACCTCAGTGCATTGGCCCTTTCGCTGACCACGGGCATGGACTCGTACGTAGAGGCGTTGTCGTCCAAAGTGCAGTTGGCCAACAAGCGCGTTTCCCGTTATTCGGCAGCAGCCCGCAAGGGAGTCAAGGTGAAGTATGACTCAACCTCCATCGAGGCGAAGTCGTTGAGTATCACGCGCGATTACAAGCAGTCGTACTTCTCTTTTCTGCTCAAGAAACGCGAGGAATTGCGCCTCCAGATTGCTGTCAGTGAGGCCGATACGCGACTCATCGAGAATCCGATGGGTAGTAGCGAACCCGTCTATCCCATTGCCAGCAAGATACTCTTGAAGTTCGTCATTGCGGGAGTCTCCATCCCAGGTATTGTCTTCCTCCTGATGGCTTTCTTCAATAGCGGTGTGCGCGGTCGTAAAGACATCGAAGATACCCTCACCATGCCATACATAGGTGAGATTCCTGAATTCGGTAAGGTGAACGACAAATTGTCTTGGTTGGACCGTCTCCGTCATGAGGATAACCGCATCAAATCCAACCGCATCGTCGTGACCAACGAGAGCAAGAATGCCCTGGCCGAGGGTATGCACATCGTGCAGAGTAATCTCTCGTTCATCACCGACAAGGAGGGTCGCCGTCCGCAGGTCATACTCTTCACCTCCTTTTCACCAGGTGCAGGCAAGAGCTTCGTGTCGGCCAACCTGGCTTCCTGTATGGCCAATACGGAGAAACGTTCTATCTGGATAGATATGGATATCCGTAAGGGACACAAGAACCCGTTGTTGTTCAAGCAGGAAGACCTCGTCAAGATGCGTTCTGGCAGTCGTCCAGGTCTGTCGGCGTACTTGTCGGGCAATGCCACATTGGAAGAGTGTATCTTCGAGTCGGCCAAGAACGACCACCTCGACATCCTGCCGGCAGGACAGATTCCACCCAATCCGGTGCAGCTCTTGATGTCGGACCGACTGGACTACTTGATTGAGCAATTGCGTCAAAAGTATGAATACATCATCCTCGATACCGTGCCTTGTGCCGTGATTGCCGACTCGTTCATCTGCTCCCGTCTCTCGGATTTGCAAATCTTTGTTGTACGTGCCGGAGTGACGGATAGACGCATCTTGCCCGAGATAGAGAAGATCTACCAGCAGTTCAAGTTCAAGAACCTCTGTGTGCTCTTGAATGGTGCCGTCCTGACACGAAGACGCTATGGCTATGGTTACGGCTATGGATATGGCTATGGGTACGGATATGGCTATGGTTATGGCTACGGTTACGGCTATGGCGATTCGGAGGATGGTTCCTCCGAGGCCTGACCTTCGAGTGGTTTCGATCGATTGACCGAAAGGACCTTCTGCGTAGATGGCTTTTTGGAAAAAGTGAAGAATCTCAAAAGGGCTTCCGGTTGCACTTGAAGGTGTTTCGCACCATACGATAGAGCCTATTGGAACTTTCCAGAAAAGACAAGCTTCCCAATTCCTGCAACAGGTTTTGGGAAGCTGTTTTTTGTGTTTATGGAATAGACGAAATAGCCCTCTGGAGGTCGTTTATGTTGTTGAATGTTATCCTATTGCTCCCATTTTGGCTAAATGTTGATGCAGATTTCTCTTTTTTTGAATAAATATTTGGAAATGCCTTCAAAAATCATTATATTTGCGGAATAAATTTGCGTGCGTGCGCCCGTGTACATGATGTGACAGGCGTAGCGGAGCGTGTGGCCGATAAGCAACTATGGAACACTGGGATATCATCATCAAACCCCGTAAGAATCTGTTGGATGTAGATCTGAAGGGAATTTGGCAATACCGTGACCTCTTCTGGCAGTATGTGAAGCGTGACATTGTCACCATCTACAAACAGACGATTTTCGGACCGCTGTGGTTCTTGATACAACCTATTCTCACCACGGTGATGTATAAGTTTGTCTTTGCCAACATTGCGGGAGTATCGACAGGCGATCTGCCTGCCGATTTGTTTTACATGAGCGGCGTGGTGTTGTGGAACTATTTTTCCGCCTGCTTCACGACGGGTCAGACCGCCTTTACGGGTAATTCGAATGTTTTCTCGAAGGTCTATTTCCCCCGATTGGTGGCGCCGTTGTCGGGCATTACGTCGGGTCTCATCAAGGCGCTCATCCAATGTATTCCGTTGATATTCGTTTGGATATACTTCGCTTTCTTTGATGCAGCGGTGAATATCCATCTAACGTTGGAGTTCTGTCTCTTCCCCTTCTTCTTCCTCTTCATTGCCCTGTCGGGCATGGGTTGTGGTTTGATAGTGTCGGCATTGACTGTCAAGTACCGTGATTTGAACAACCTGGTCACGTTTGGTCTCCAGCTCTGGATGTATGCCACGCCAGTCATCTATCCTATCTCTATTACGGGAGAACGAACATTGACCAAGTTCTTGTACCTCAATCCATTGCAAGGCATCTTTACCGACTTCCGCTACATGCTGACGGGTGTGGGCGAGATGGATTGGATGTCGTTGCTCTACTCCGTCCTATTCACCTTCGGCATCCTCTTCCTCGGCGTGGTTGTCTTCTCCAAGCAGGAACGGACGTTCATGGACACGATATAACTCGCTGGCGCGAGTTGTTCATACTGCGTGTTAATGCTGGCGCGGTAATACTCGCTGCGCTCGTGTTAATACTTTGTGTTGGGATTCTCTATTCGTTATAGGTTTCCGCTAGCTGGTTTTTCGTCATCGTTATCGTTTTTCGTTTACGTTATGAAAATCTCTGTTATCACCGTTGTCCGCAATGACGTGGAGCACATAGAGCAGACGCTGCTCTCGGTGCTGGGGCAGGATTATGCTGACAAGGAACTCATTGTCATTGATGGAGGTAGCACCGATGGGACGGTGGAGGTCATTGAGCGTTATGCCGACCGCCTGGCCTATTGGGTGAGCGAACCCGATGGCGGCATCTATCCCGCTATGAACAAAGGACTTAAATATGCTACGGGACGTTGGGTGAACTTCATGAATTCGGGCGACCTCTTTGCTTCCAGTCATGTGTTGAGCGACCTCTTCGGTGAGGAGGGGGCATTGGCTCGACATCTTGCCGCGCATCCCGAGGCAAAGCCTTGGGTGATAGGCGGAAACACCGTCAATGTCTTTTCCGACGGACGGGAAGAGATTCATCATGCCGAGGCGGCAGAGGTGATTCCCTTGCGGTTGCCTTTCTCGCATCAAGCCAGTTTCGTGCGCATCCAACCTGAGACGTTCTGTTTTGGTGAGCAATATCGTTATGCGGCTGATTATAAGCTGTTTTACGACCTTTATTTTGCCTATGGAGCGTCGGCTTTCCTCATTGCTGATCACCCTATTGCCCGTTATCGACAGGAAGACAGCCTCACCATGTCACCCCAGAACCAACGTGCCATTAAGCGTGAATATCTCTCTATCCAGTCGGCTCACCGCACCTGGCATTGGTGGAAGGAGTGGCTGAAGTGGAAGTTGCTATGAGGACCCACCACAAGGGTGGGGAGTGATTACAAATAGTTATCTATCTAGTTAGGAAGTTACATGATGAACGATAATATCGCCATACAACTATTTGAAGGCAAACAGGTACGTGTTGTCTGGGATGCCGAATTGGAGAAATATTGGTTTTCCATTGTAGATGTCGTACAAGTATTGACTGACAGTGCCGATGGGCGTAAGTATTGGAACAAGCTCAAACAACGTCTTGTGGTTGAAGGAAATGAGTCGGTGACAAATTGTCACCAACTGAAATTGCCAGCCTCGGATGGGAAAAAGTATAAGACCGATGTGGCTGATATGGAGCAACTTCTGCGTCTCATTCAGTCGATTCCATCCAAGAAAGTGGAGCCTGTCAAACAGTGGTTGGCAGAAGTTGGCAGCCAGCGCATCGACCAGATGATTGACCCCGAACTGACTTTCCAGATGGCTGTGGAGGACTATCGTCGTCAGGGTTATAGCGAAAAGTGGATAGAGAACCGTCTGAAATCTATCCGTACCCGCAAGGAACTGACCGATGAATGGGAACGGTCGGGAGTGAAGGAGCAGCGCGACTTTGCCATGCTTACGAATATTTTGACCAAAGCATGGAGCGGAATGACCACTGGCGAGTACAAGCAATTCAAAGGGTTGACCAAAGAGAACCTGCGCGACAATATGACCACCCTCGAATTGGCGTTGAATACCCTTGCAGAAGCTGCTACAACAGAGATTTCACGCAATCAGAATCCGAAGACGATGCAGGAAAACAGACGCGTGGCTCAGAGTGGTGGCAATGCCGCTAAAGCTGCCCGTCGGGAAGTGGAAAAGCAAATCGGCCATAGCATTATCTCCTCGTTGAGAGCTTCGGATACCCCTCGTCCCATAGCCGAGGCCGAAGCAAAAGAATTGGAAGAGTAATATTTTGGCAAGCAAGATTTAATGAGTTGAAGGTTCATAAAACCTTATACTTTAATTAAGCCGATTTTAGATTGGATTGAATAAGTGTTTAGTAGAATTGTAGGAACAACTTTAAGTTTAAAGACTACAAGATTTACATTTACATTTTGATAATTGTAAATAATTTGTTTTAAGAATATGAAAAATAAATCAAGTAAAGAGAATCCACTTCAATTAGATTTATTTCAATTGCAAGTCGATTTTCCTGATGTTATTGTAACTAATTCTCCAGAAATAGGTTTCGATAATCTCGATTTGTCAAAAAATGTATTGATTTGTAATGTAAAGAAAGACAATGTTCAGCATTTTATTGATGGTACAGCTAAATTTTATTATACAGGCAAACGTTTTCCTAGTACAGTAGCACTCAATCAATTGTATTATTTCATGCCTTATATAGGGAAACAATGTGACCTAGATTATTACGGAATTCGAGATATATATTTAATAAAAATAGCACGTGTCGGTTCTCGTCGAGAGGGAGAATTGGATAATGACCCTAATGATTTGCGTATTGTATTTGAATTGCAATTCATAAAACATCTTTATACAGACTATAAAAAGCATAAATTACAGATTTGGGATACTTTTACTGATTTGAAATTGGAAGAATTGCGAAATGATAAATCGTTACAAATAAGAAATAATAGTAATTTATCTTATATATCTTTATTTAGTAGTGCTGGTGTCGGCTGTTATGGTTTTAAGCAAGAGAATTTTAATTGTGTAGCAACCTGTGAGTTAATAGAACGCCGTTTGAATGTGCAGCGATACAATCACAAATGTATGTATGAGAGCGGTTATATCTGCGGAGATATAACCCTTGAAGAAACACAGCAGAAAGTATTTGACGAAATCGAAAAGTGGAGGCGACAAAACCGCCTTACAGATTTGGATGTTCTTATTGCAACGCCACCATGTCAGGGAATGTCTGTCGCCAATCATAAAAAAGGTGATGAATTGAAACGAAATTCTCTTGTGGTAGAATCAATCAAGATGATACAGAAGATAAAGCCGCGTTTTTTTATCTTTGAGAATGTATCTGCTTTTTTAAAGTCTGTTTGTACAGATATTGATGGTATCGATCGTCCTATAAAAGGAGCTATTGAGTTAGACCTTGCTGGAGGATATAACATTGCCGCCAAAGTTCTTAATTTCAAAGATTATGGTAATCCGAGCAGTCGTACTCGTACCCTTGTTATCGGTGTTCGAAAAGATCAAAAAGAGATTACACCTCTTGAATTATTCCCTGATCACCAAGAAGAGCAAACTCTCCGTCAAACAATTGGACATTTACCACATTTGCAATATATGGGAGAGATATGGGAACAAGATATTTACCATACTTTTCGTCCTTATGCCCCGCATATGGAAGAATGGATAGAAAACATTACGGAAGGGCAGTCTGCTTTTGACAATGAAGATGTAAATCGCATACCTCATAGCGAAAAAGACGGAGAAATAGTATTTCACCAACGCAAAAATGGAGATAAGTATACTCGACAATGTTGGGATAAAGTTCCACCTTGCATCCATACGCGCAATGATATCCTTGCAAGCCAAAACACTGTACATCCAACCGATAACCGAGTTTTTTCTATTCGTGAGATTATGTTGATGATGTCTGTGCCTCAATCATTTGAGTGGAGTGCAATCCCATATGACCAACTGAATGCCCTACCTCTTGAAGAAAAACGTAATTTTTTAAAACGGGAAGATGTTAATATTCGTCAAAGTTTGGGTGAAGCAGTGCCTACCATTATTTTTCAACAGATTGCACACAAGATAAAAAATAGAATAGCGGAAACTGAACTTACAGAACAAGAAGCCCTCGAAATTATTCAGAACAATGACTTGATGGATAACAATCATCTTTTGCAATATATCAAAAAACACCGAAAGTTGGGTTTCGTTCGTTTGGCTAAGATTGCAGAATATGCCAACGGAGTACGTACTGAAACGGCGGCATATTATACCCGTCAAGATATATGCTATGCTGTTGTAAAGAATCTTCCTGACTATCCTGACTCAAAGATCCTTCATATTCTTGAGCCAGCAATAGGAGTAGGAAACTTTTTGCCATCGTTGTTCCTCAAATATGCCAATGTTGCAGAGTTACACATTGATGTAGTTGATATAAATGCGGATAGTATTTCCATATTGAAACAATTATTGCAGACCATCCCGCAACCAGAAAATGTAAGACTTAATTATATCAACAAGGACACTCTTTTGCAAAACTTTCCAAAACATTATGACATAGTAGTAGGCAATCCTCCGTATATGAAAGTGACAGACAAAGTGCTATTAAAGCAATATAAGCAATCAGTTGTCAATGTGGAGACAAGCAATATTTTTTCTTTCTTTATCGAAAAAGCCCTGCAAATAGGAGATGTGGTGTCGCTTATTGTTCCGAAAAGCCTAATCAACGCTCCCGAATTTGGAGATACTCGCAAACTGATGAACGAGTTACCAATAACTAACATTGTGGATTTTGGTGAGAAAGGTTTTAAGGGTGTGAAAATAGAAACTATAGCATTTACTATCAATCGTAAGTCAAAGAGAGAGAAAACTAAAATTGAATCTTATATAACAAATAGAATCGAAATTCACGATCAAGACTACATTACTGACCCTGTTTTCCCTTATTGGTTGATATATCGTAACAAGCAGTTTGACGAAGCCGCAAAAAAAATGAATTTTGGAGTGTTCCATGCATTTCGCGACCGTACCTTGACAAAGGCAAACACACGGCAACAAGGCAAAATACGAGTGCTTAAATCGCGAAATATAGGAAGTAATGAAATAATTGACATAGCTAATTATGACACTTATGTTGACGATATTAGCAGTTTAGAGGTTGGCAAATATATTAACCGTACGGACTGTGTGTTGGTGCCCAATCTTACATATTATCCTCGTGCCTGCTTTATGCCTCAAAATTGCATCGCAGATGGCTCTGTTGCGATACTAACGGCAATGCCAGAATATAAAGTAACAGCCGATGATTTAGCGTACTATGCCACCGATGAGTTTTGCCAATTTTATTGCATAGCCCGCAATCGTGGAACCCGTTCACTCAATATTGATAATAACTCTGTTTTCTTCTTCGGTAAACTAAAATGAATATGCTTCAAGAAATTAGTACTTTTTTGAATCTGTACGATTTTGATGTGCGCAAGTCCGGCGATGCCCGCTTTATGGATCAGAAATGCACTCCAGATGTTGTGTGCTTCATTGCAGACTGCTTGATAAATCTTAACCCACAAGGTGAATTTACGGTGCAAGATGTATGGAATATGCAGTATTTCGTAAAAAGTGCATCTGCAATTTTTGGCAAACCAAGTCCACGAAATAAAGCGGCACGCCACGAATATGACAAATTTATTCAGCAGCCTTTACGTATGTTGTCGTATGCCCATATCTTGGAGATTGAAAAACGTGGTGCTGCAAATTATTACAGAATTGCGAATTATGATATACTTGACTATATAGCTACCAAAGAACGCAATGCCTATAATTTCCTATATGCCTACATTTCCAAAGTACTTGCCGACAGCAATATATTTAGGCCGTTTGAGAAATTTAAAGAGGCTTGCAAAGAAGGATGTGTGACTATGCAAGATTACAATGAGCTAAAAGACAAATATACAAAGTTTATCATCGGTAATACTGCTATTAATGGGAAAGTCGAAGTACATCGTATCTTTACCAAAGTAATCAATGTATATGCCGCTGAAAATGATATACAAGGCACTGAAAAGGGTAGATTATCAAAGGATATTATAACTTTTTCAGATTTAATGTACAATCGCAAGAATTGGCGAGATATAGACAAAGCAAAAGCCCTAACACGTCAAGAGGCTGCAACAGCAGAGGATATTAAGCGACAAGAAGAATACGATGCTTATCAAGTAACAAAAGCAATGAACTTGTTGCGCAAGATACAGGTTGAAAGTGAGGTGAAAGACCAATACGCTAATAGTGAAGCTAAGCAGGTACACCATATATTCCCAAAGTCTGAATACCCTGAGATTGCACATTATTTGGAGAACCTTATCAAACTTACAGCAACACAACATTTCACAAAGGCTCACCCAAGTAACTGCACTCAAGTAATTAATCGGGATTATCAACTTGTATGCTTACTTGCCAAATCACAAACAATAGAAAAATCACTTAAACAAATTGGTGAAAGGTATTACCGGAAAGAGTCATTTATTGTAGTAATAAATACAGGACTTAAAACGGATTTGAGTATGTCATTGACATTTGACCAAATACGCACGAAATTAAGATTAATATATAATAAATTCTAAAAAATAATCACTATGTATAGATCTTCTTTTGGTAAAGCTAAGCAAATTGTATTTGCTGATGAGCATGAGTATTATAAGTTTTTAGGTTATCTTGCCAAGTCAGATGGAAGCACAGCATTGGTTTGGGAACATAATGAAAATCAAGGAGCCTGGGGAAGTGAATGGAGAATACAAGTTTTTAAGCCTATTCCTTATCCTTTTCAGCTAAAACTAACTGCTGGTGTTGGAAATATATTATTTCGCGTAAACTGCAATGATTTTACAGAAGACATCCGAGTGAATCATCATTTCGTTTTGGGGAAAATACAGGATGTTTCCGCCATACGTAGTACGATTCCAGTTCAATATATGAAAGATTTTGATGATGGGTTGGGGTTATAAAATCCCAATTTGGGTAGGAGTTAGAACTTGTACTAAATTTATTCTCGTATTCTTGTTCATTCCAATCTACAATGCCGAAGGTGTATGAACAAGACATTGCAGAGCATTGTGGGCAGAGTTATGCGGTATTGAAGGCGTTGATGAACCGATATTGCCCATTTTGACAGGACAGTAACAGGAATCAGTCAAAGGGAAAACGATGAGAAAGAATATATATCACATTGCATTAGAGTGTAAAAACTTTTCAGATAAAAACGTCAAATGTTATCGGTTATTTGTTGATAATCGTTTGCAATCATTTGTCGTAGGTGCGAATAAAGTATATGAAAATTTGTTGCAGTCATTGTGTGATTTCATTTCGGGGAAATACCCATATATAGCTTCAAAGTTAAAAGAGCATACGCATAACTATGGTAATAATCCTGTATTTCATCAAGGTGCAATAGATGAACTTGTAAATTATATCATTTATAAGGAAAGACCTGCTAATTCGAATAGAAAATTTTTTATTAGTCATTCAACGGAAGATGAGGTTATCATTAAGGGTTTTGTAGAAAAGATTCTTATGCTTGGTTGTGGATTTAAAAGAAAGGAAATCTTTTGTACTTTGGATCATACGGCTATTCGTACTGGAGATGATTTCAGAAATGTGATAATTGAAAACATGAAAAATTGTGATTATATTTTGTGCCTTATTTCTGCTAATTATCGAAAAAGTGAGGTTTGTCAAAACGAAATGGGAGCAGCTTGGTGCATGGAAGAGAAAAGGGTGCTGCCTTTTAAGTTCCCTAATGTCGAGTTTGGAGAGACTGGCTTCTTGAATGTCGTCAAACAGGTCGCTGATATTACGGATAAGTCAAAATTGGATGAATTGTATGAGGATTTATGTTCTCGTTATGAGATGCCACCAGATTGGAAAAATTTTAATGAACAGAAAGACGCTTTCGTAAAAATGGTCGAAGAACAACTTATTTAAATAACTCGTCAAAGAATTCATTATTAATATTTTTCAATGGAACGGGTAATCGTCTCTTCAGAATATCTGCAAGCAGTTAAAGCAAGCCATCTTAGAAAGTCGATATAAGGAGGCTTTTCAAGTTAATAAAGAAGTTTTGGCTCTCAACTATGGCATTGGAAAGTTTATTTCCAATAAAAGTAGGACAGCGAAGTAGGGTAGTAATGCGATTGCGGTAATTTCGGAACTGTTGAGGCAAGAGTTGCCAGGAGTGAAGGGATATTCGGAAGCGAGTATAAAAATGATGCGCACATTCTATGAAGAATGGAAAGAGTTGTTTGAAATTCGTCAATTGAAAACTGACGAATTATCTTCTTCGGATTTGGCAAGTTTTTTGAGTGTCGGATTCACTAATCATTATGTAATCTTGACAAAGGTGAAAACTAAAGAGGAGCGGCTTTTTTATATTCGACGTTGTGCATCATTGCCGCACTTGATAAGTATGTAAAGTTACCAGACGAGAATCCTTCAATAGGTATTATCCTATGCAAGACCAAGAATGACGAGATTGTAGAATTGTCATTCTCCGATATTTCGAAGCCAATGGGTGTAGCCACATATCGCACCTCTAGAGAATTGCCTCAACCATTAAGGGAAGCATTGCCCAATATGGACGAACTGAAGAAATTGTTATAATAATAAGCGTATCACGTGACATAATTCATAATTCTTTTTGATTATGAGCAATAATCCATTCCCAGGTGTGGAGGATAAGAGTAGAGACCGAGTAATTATCCGAACCAGTATAATCAGTATTGCGACCAATGTATTGTTAGCCGCATTCAAGGCCGTGGTTGGTATAGTGTCCAACTCCATTGCCGTCACCCTCGATGCCGTCAACAACTTGTCGGATGCCCTTTCGTCCATCATCACCATTGTGGGAACGAAGTTGGCAGGCAGGACTCCTACCAAGAAGCACCCGTTGGGCTATGGCCGCATTGAGTATCTCAGTGCTATGATAGTGGCAGGCATTGTGCTCTATGCCGGTATCACTTCGGCGGTGGAGTCGGTCAAGAAAATCATCTGGCCCGAGGAGGCAGACTATAGTACCGTTTCACTCATTATCATTGCTGTGGCTGTCTTGGTCAAGGTCTTGTTGGGTACTTATGTGCGTCGTCAAGGAAGGTTGTCGAATTCGGGTTCGTTGGTGGCTTCGGGTTCCGATGCTTTGTTTGATGCCGTCCTCTCGGCTTCGGTGTTGGCTTCGGCGCTGATTTTCCTTTATACAGGTCTGTCGTTGGAGGCTTGGGTCGGTGCCTTGATTTCCGTCTTCATCATCAAGTCGGGCATCGAGATGATGCGCGAGACATTGGACGAACTGTTAGGTCAACGTGCTGACAGTGAACTTACGAAACAGGTAAAGAAGATATTGTGTGAGGAACCGGCTGTGAGTGGAGCTTACGACTTGGTCATCCATAATTATGGGCCCAGTCTCAACTTGGCCTCGGTCCATTTGGAGTTGCCCGATACCATGACGGTGCAGGAGGTGGATGACATCACCCGTCGCGTCACCGCCAAGGTCTATAAGGAGACCGGTATTCTGTTAGCAGGCGTGGGGGTCTATTCTTGTATCACTTGTAATGAGGTTGCCGCCCAAGTGCAACATGAGGTGCGCCGTCTTGTCCTGGCTCACGACTGGGTATTGCAGATGCACGGTTTCTACCTCAATGCCGAAACCCGACAGATGCACTTCGATGCCGTCCTTGACTTCGGAATTCAACCTGCTGAGGCTCAACGTATCTTGCAAGACGAACTCCATGCCGCATTCCCTGACTATGAGATCTATGTGGCGATAGATATCAATGTGTCGGACTGAGCCCCCCACCCGTATTCTCCTCTACTAAAGTTCCGTCTTCTCGCAGAGGGTTATCTACTCTCCTAAATGCTGCGAGGCCTCTATTGGAGGAGTGAATAATCTCACAATTTATGCTTATTTCCATCTTCATCCCTACCTATAATGCAGAAAAGTGCATAGACAAGACGTTGGAGAGTGTGCTCGGACAGACATACTCGGACCTGGAGGTGTGGGTAGTAGATGACTGTTCGACGGATGGAACGGTTTCATTGTTAGAGGATTGGAGACAACGGGAGGAGCGAGTTCACCTATTGACCAAGGAACAGAACGAAGGTTTTGTGCCCTACAGTTGGGTGAGGGTGCTTCCCCTTTTGCAGGGAGAGTTCACACTCTATTTGTCTCACGATGATTATCTGGCACCTGATTGCATCGAGCGATTGGTCGAAGCGCAACAGAAGACAGGTGCCGATGCCGTCATTCCCGACGTGGTCTTTGTGCAAGAGACCGATGGCACGCAGCGCCTTTCTTTTGTCGATGGAGAGTTGAAGGAACTATCTGCACGTCAGGTATTTAGTCGGATGCTGAACTACGACATACCGGGGTTCGCATTATGGCGCACCGACCTGATTCGACAGGTGGGAATGCCCACCGAGGCGTGGAACAGTGACGAGGGAATGCAGCGTATTTGGGCTTTGCATTGTCGAAAGGGAGTAACTCTCTGTCCGTCAGCCAAGTTCTATTATTTCATCACGGCATCGAGCATCACTAAGGGATTGAAGCCCTATCATCTGACGGGGCTCCGGACGCAACGCCGATTGTTCCTCACCGCCCTCCGAATTGGACTTTGGTTCACGGCACCCCGAACCTTCTTCCGCTTCTCTTGGCAATACTTGAAAAGCTATATCTATCTGCGCCGGAAGTTGGGAAATGGTGCACCACAGTAAGCCCTTTCTAGTAATTTATACCCCTCTAGGTATCTCAACCGTGAGACATTGAACCCAATGGATAAGGAGGAATCCCTTGAGAATAAAGAGTACAACTGATTACTGACCCATGCGATTGGACCAAAATAAAATAGGAGAAATCATCCGCTTCGGCATTGTGGGCGTGTTGGCAACGGCATTGCATTACGGCATCTATTTGGGATTGCGTTGGATGTGGCCTTCCATGAACGTGTCTGTGGCCTATAGCATTGGTTATCTGGTCAGTTTTGTCGGCAATTTCTTGGCTTCCAACTATTTCACCTTCAGGACTAAGCCTACGACCGAGAAAGGTATAGGTTTTGCTTTGAGCCACGGAGTGAACTACCTGTTGCACATGCTTTTCCTGAATTTCTTCCTCTGGTTGGGTTTGTCCGACGAGTGGGCTCCCGTCCCCGTCTTCTGTATCGTCATACCTATCAATTTCCTGTTGGTCAGGTTCGTATTGAAGCGCTGAAGTATTCATATAATTTGTTTTGATTTTATCCTATGGCATGTAGTTCCGATTTAGTACAATATATCGCCGACCAATGTAGCGGCGCAGGAGAGATAACCGTCAAAAAGATGTTTGGCGAATATGGCATCTATTGCGATGGCAAGATTTTTGGCCTTATCTGTGACGACCATTTCTTTGTCAAACCTACCGATGCAGGCCGTGCTATGTTGAAGAGTGTTGATCTTCGTCCACCTTACGACGGTGCCAAGGATTACTTCTATATTGCCGATATAGATGACCACGAATATCTTTCGGCCTTGGTAAAGGTTACATGTCAAGCGTTGCCAGAACCAAAAAAAAGGAAGTGAAACTACCTTAAAATTACTCCTTTATCGCTTGCGCAAAACTAATGTATTCGTTTGAAGTATAAACTGTTATGTCGATTGGATTAGTTGAACATATAAGCAAGAATAGAGCCTATTATAGTATCCTTGCATTGGCATTGTTCAATTTGTTGGTGATGCACTATACCATAATGGCTGTCAATTACGAGCGAGTGATTGACCTATTGCGATATTTTCAACCCATCTTACCTTCTCTTTTTGACCTCTTATTATTGTCGCTTATCGCGTCCGTCTTTTCCTGGCGTCATTGGAAGGCCTCGGCTGTTGCGGTATATATCATTACCTTATTGTGGAGTGTCATCAATATTGTATATTCCAGATTTTTTGGTACATACATTACCCTTTCAGCATTGGGACAAGTGCAAAATGTCTGCGATAGCTTTTATCTACAATATGCTGGTACCGCCTTTGCTTGGTCGGATATCTTGTTGGTTGTCGGAATTGTCTTGTTCGTGTTCTCGGTGAAACGACAGAATAACCTGGAGCCTAAGTTCTTTTACAGCATCAATCTCAAATGGTTTCTCTCGGTCGCTGTCTGTCTATATTTGTTTAATACAGCGAGTGCCTCCTATCGAAACAAGAGTCTGAAACTGATGCCCTATGATTCTGTTCAGGAAATCAACAAAGAGGCCTCCTCGTGGTACAATAATTTTGTTTTTAAGAATGGTACATTTTTCGGGCAGATAGGTTATTACCTATTGTCCAGTTTCAATGACCGAGAATTGACCGAAAGTGATATTCGGCAGATAGAGACCTATTGCTTCGAAAAACCTCATACGTTGCGTACTATGCAAGATAGTGTGGGGAGTGCCAAGAACCTCATTTTTATCTTAGTGGAGTCCTATCTTTCCGTAACCTCCGATTTGGTAGTGGACAGCATAGAGATTACTCCCAACTTGAATAGACTCAAACATTTGAAGAATACCTATTATAATGGAAGAGTCTCCTCCAATGTAGCAGCGGGAGAGTCCAGTGATGGGCAATTTATTTATCTGACGGGATTGTTGCCCAAACGGAGTTCCATCACCATCAATGACGTGTATAACAAGAAGTTGTTCGCTTTGCCCTCTTTGTTGAAACAATCTGGTATTGTGTCACAAAACAGGATGACGATACCCACGGCACCATTTGTATGGCGTCAAGGCGAGATGGCTTTGAAATATGGCATTGACACACTCTTGTCGGTCAATACGTCCTATATGGTAGATGACAAAGTCGTTTTCGATTTAGCATCGACACCTGTTGCCACGGGGAAATCTTTCTTCCACATGGTTTTGACGATGTCAATGCATTCTCCTTATGACACATTTGAGGGAGACGATTTAGGAATATCTTTCCCTGACAATTATTCTCCAGAGTACTGCAATTATTTGAGAGCGTGCCATTTCACCGATGTCCAGATTGGGCGTTATATAGATTATCTGAAACGAGAAGGGATCTATGATAATTCATTGATAGTCATAGCTGCCGATCATCAAGCACATCCTTATTTCCTAAACATGCAGTCTTGGGAACTGAATGATGAGAAACTTCCTTTGTATTTGATCAATCTTGATACAGACCCCGATTCTTTGTATCAAGGAGAAATCAATCAATTGGACGTCTTCCCCACTATTCTTGATGCCATGGGATGTGCCTCTCTGTGGTCAGGTCTTGGATGTAGCATCTATCGGAAAGACGATTTTTATAATTCCGTGACAGACCAAGCCTATGAGATTTCGGACCTCGTTATAGATGGCGATTATTTCAAGCAAGAAAGATGAAAAAAGAGAAAAGAGGGGTTATATTCACCAGTGTGACAGGCAGGTATGATTCTTTGCCACAGCCATTGTATGTACATCCTGACTATGATTATATCTGTGTGACCGATCAAGAGGTGGGGCAACCTGATGGGGTTTGGAGATTCATGAAGAATCCGAATGACAATGCAGACCTCAAAAGGCGTTCGGTTTGGGCAAGACTTCATCCACACCTTCTTTTCAAAGATTATGACTACAGCCTTTACATCGATGGTAATGTACAGATCAAGGATAAAGAGTTCTATGACTATGTAGAGCAAGCCATCGAACAGGATGTTTTGATAGCGCAAGTGCCTCATCCTACCAGAGATTGTATCTACCAAGAATTGGAACAATGTCTGAATGTGCGCAAAGTGACGCCCTGGCAATATATCCAACATCGTCAGAAATATACAAAGAGTGGGTTGCCACACCATTGGGGATTGTACGAGAACAATGTCATACTGCGCAAACATAATGACCCGCAAGTCATACGTATATCCGAACAATGGTGGGCGGAATACAATTTGATTTCCAATCGAGATCAGTTGAGCCTTATGTTGATCTATTGGCGTGAACAATATAAGCCACAACTGCTTTTGGGTGAGGGTCAAAATACAAGGACTTCCAAACTGATAGGCTGTATAGAGCATTCAGGAGGTCGGAATAAAGAGGTTGCTTTAGGTAGGAGACTTATATTATTCTTGGAGCGTAAGATACTTTTGCCTATCTATCGTCGATGGGTGCATGCAGAGGACTATCAGTCGGAATGGTAAGGAACTTATAGTTACACCCATGTGAAGTATGCCGCAGAGGATAGAGTATTTGGATATAGCCAAAGGGTTGGGTATATTTTGTATTGTCATTGGGCACAACGTTGTTCCTCAATGGTTTCATGATTGGATTTATTCTTTTCATGTACCGTTGTTCTTCATAGTCAGTGGTTATTTCTATAGACAAAGGTCACTTGCAGAAACCTTAGGAAAGATATGGAAACAGTTGCTTCTGCCTATGTTGGTTACAATCTTCGTGGCACAGGTGGCATTGGCAATTCTCTTCCTGCGACATGGCATTTGGCAAGGCCCAACATTGGAGCAATGGATTTCGGATATTCTCTTGATGCGCCAAATAGGGACGGGAATGTGGTTCCTTCTGGCGTTGGGGTGGGGCAAACTATTTTTGTGCTTGTTGCATAAAATGGGAGATACAATACTTCCGATAGCCGTTATTGTATTGTTCCTTTTGAGTTTTTATTTGAGGAATGAAGTCTATATGGTTCCTTGGTCTTTATTGAGAGGATTGAGTGTGCCATTTTACTTGTATATAGGAATGCTATTGAACAAGTATTCTGTGCTTGAAAAGATCTCCACTCTGCCCTTTTTCCTCTTTGCCCTTTGCATCATCAGTATTGCTTGGCTATTTCCATTTAACATGCATGCAATGATTTATTCTTTTGGGCTTTTGAGCGTGTTGATGGCTTGCGTCATTTCTTTGTCTGTTCTCGTCATAGTAAAGAAACTATCGGAATGGTCAGATATGCCCAAGCGACTTTTTCATTTTGCTGGTTTGAATAGTCTGTTCATTTTATGTATTCATTGCTTGATACATACTTGGCAGTTGGATAGATTGTTTTGGAATGCATTACCTCCTGTTGGTGAGAATGTACTTTTTGTGTTAGGCTTAGGAGTGATTGCTTTGGCAGAATGTTTGATTCTGGTAGGTTTAGTTCATTTGTTGAACAGAGTGCCGTGGATTTATGTTTTATTCCACGGAAGAATTAAAATGGAATAATTTTCTGAGAAATATGAGTAATATCGCGATATCTTTTGAACATGTGAGCAAGATGTACCAATTGGGTGTGGTTGGTACAGGCACTGTCAGCAATGACCTGAAACGGTGGTGGCAGGTGAGCGTGTTGGGCAAGGAGGACCCATTCTTGAAAGTGGGACAGACCAATGACCGTGCCACTAAGTCCAAGAGCGATTTCGTCTATGCCTTGAGAGACATTGATTTCCAGGTGGAGCAAGGTGATGTCATTGGCCTGATAGGCAAGAATGGTGCAGGTAAATCCACCTTACTCAAGTTGCTGAGTCGCATCACGGCACCCACGACGGGAACCATCAAGGCCAAGGGTCGTATTGCTTCGTTGTTGGAGGTCGGCACAGGTTTCCATCCAGAACTGACTGGACGCGAAAATATCTACCTGAACGGCTCCATCATGGGAATGACCAAACAGGAGATTGACAGTAAGTTGGACGAGATTGTCGATTTCTCTGGTTGTGAAATGTATATTGACACGCCGACCAAACGTTATTCTTCAGGCATGCAGGTGCGCCTTGGTTTTGCCGTGGCAGCTTTCCTCGAACCAGAAATACTGGTGGTAGATGAGGTGCTTGCCGTGGGTGATGCCGAATTCCAGAAAAAGGCCATCGGCAAGATGCAGGATGTAGCCACCAATGGAGGCAGAACGGTTCTTTTCGTGTCGCACAATATGAATTCCGTGCGTGCTTTATGTAAGCATGGCGTGGTGCTGAATAAAGGTATGGTCGAATATTCGGGAACGGCGGACGAGTGTGTCGATTTCTATATGCAGACCAGTATTTCTTCTTTGATAGGAGAAGCTGACGCATCATCATTTCATCATAGTTACCCAGGAAGAGAACTTGAAATCGTTCATGTAAAGATGTTGAATGATTATTGCAATGTTTCAGTAGAAGAACCATTGAGGTTTCAATTGCAATTTAAGGTAAACATTAAATCTGTAAGAAAAACTCAAATAGGCGTTTATGTTCATGATAGTTCCGGTTCTGGAGTGTTGACAGCTTTTTCAGATATGATTTGTTTGAAGGATGGGAAAGACTTTTATATGGTTGATTTTGAAGTTCCTATGCATCATTTGGCAAAAGGAACCTATATGGTAGATTTTTCACTTTCTCAATTTGACTTTAGTGCGGTCCCCTATGACTATGATTTTCTGATTAAGATACTCTCATTTGAGGTGAAATATGTGGATTCTTCTCATACGATTCCTTTTGTTGGTTGGCAACCTCGTTTGGGAGCTGTAGTCGGAAAAGTTGAAAATGTTGATTTACAATAAGTCACAGCAGTATGGATAATAAGACTGTTTATATTCTTGGAGTAGGCCATAGTACACCTGTTTCCATTGATATATCTTTAGATTGTGGATTTCAGATAGGTGGGCTTTACCATTATAATGATACTCGCACTGGAGAATTTGTAAATGGATATCAGATTATAGGTTCTTTTGATGACTTATGGAAGAAAGATATACATGGAATGCAATTTGTCCTTTCTATGGGGGATAATTCTATAAGAGCCAATTTGCTTTCCAAACTATTAGAAAGAGGAGGATATGTTCCTACAATGATTCATCCGAAAGCAAATGTCTCAAGATTTGCAGAAATTTCTCAAATAGGAGTTGTGATTCCTGCATTTTGTGATATTCAGCCTAATACGAAGATAGAACAGAATGTTATGTTAGGGTCAAGTGTTCTTATCGGTCACAATACCCATATCGGTGAGAATAGTTTTATTGCTTGTCATTCTGCTGTTGGTGCTTATATATCAATAGGAAAGAATGTTTTTATGGGATTGAATAGTACCTGTATTTCAGGCAAGGTCGATTATATTGGTGATAATGCCGTTATTGGTGCAGGTTGTGTTGTAAACAAATCTGTTGAAACTAATGTCGTGATGATAGGAAATCCATGTAGCGTTTTGCATAAGTAAATGACAATAATGAAAAAAGAATCATCTGTAATTGTTTCTGTTCAGTGTTTAACTTATAATCATAAGGATTATTTACGTCAAGCATTAGACAGTTTCTTGAAACAGGAAACTGATTTCGCGTTTGAAGTAATAGTCCACGATGATGCTTCAACAGATGGAACGGCGGAGATACTAAAAGAATATGCAGAGCGATATCCAAGAATCGTCTTACCAATTTTTGAGCAAGAAAACTTGTGGAGTAAAAATGGGTTAAATGTTATTTTTGCCCGTATGACCGAAATGAGTCGGGGCAAGTACATTGCTTATTGTGAGGGAGATGATTTCTGGCAAGACCCATTGAAGTTGCAGAAGCAAGTCGATGCCATGGAGCGATGTCCGGAAGCAACATTTTGTTATACAGGATTTCAGACCGTCGATAATGATGGTAAGGCTTATCGACGTAAGGAGTTTGAGTCGTGGAATGGAAACGGCGTGAGTGGAGAAATCTTTTTTAAGTTGTTGGAAAACAACCTGGTCTTGACACCAACGACCCTATTCCGTAAGGAGGTTTTTACGTCGGCTATTTACCTCAATACCCCCTTGCGTTTGGATTATTTTGCCTTCCTGTCGGCCGCGGCTTTGGGAACAGCCATTTATCTGCCAGAACGTACAGCCTGTTATCGACAGACTCCGACAGGTGCTATGGCAACCCAGTTACCTTGGGTGAAGGAGAAGTATTTTGCTATCCGTGAGTATTTCATCTTGGAATATGCCCTTGGTCATATCCGCAAACCCTTTTCGATGGCAGGGATGAAGACCTTGGTCGAGGCTTTGAATATGTCCATTCGGAAAAAGGCCGCCGGCGATGCCGCGCAGTTGCATAAATTGTTGACCGAAAGAACAATGCTTCGCCTCTTGTATCCTGTGGCTTGGATGCAAGTGAAGTGTCAGAATTGGAAATTTAATCATTTGAAAAAATGAAACCCAGAGTTCTCGCTTTATATCTTCCACAGTTCCACCCTTTCCCCGAGAATGACGAGTGGTGGGGCAAAGGCTTTACTGAATGGCGGAGTGTGGCACGCGCAACGCCATTGTATCGAGGTCATTATCAGCCACATATTCCAGCCGATTTGGGTTTCTATGACTTGCGCGTTCCCGAGATTAGAGAACAACAGGCTCAGATGGCACGAGAGGCGGGCATTGAGGGTTTCTGTTATTGGCATTATTGGTTCGGTAGAGGCAAACGACTTATGGAGCGCATCTTTGACGAAGTGCTCGAATCGGGCAAACCCGATTTCCCTTTCTGCCTCGGTTGGGCCAATCACAGTTGGTTCGCCAAGAACTGGAACAGTGCCGACACCCAGGGCAAGGATCGACTCTTGATAGAACAGACATACCCAGGAGAGGAGGACTTTAAGGCTCATTATCAATTGGTTTGTAAGGCCTTCTTGGATAAGCGATATGTCAAGGTGGGCAACAAACCGTTCTTCATGATTTATGATTCAGCCAGAGCACCCAAGGAGATATTGACTCTTTGGAACGAATGGGCCAAGGAGGATGGTTTTGATGGCATCTTCTTTGTAGGCAATGTCCCTTACGATGTGGACATCCAACCTTATCTTGAAGCAGGATATAATGCCATGATCAAGAATCGGTTATTGGAACTTTCCTCCGAAAGAAATACCCATTTTTGGAAGCGTCAGATGTTCAAATTGAATAAGAACTACTTGAATCGTCCCTGCGAAAAGTTCGAGTATAAGGAGATACAGCATCTGCTCTTCAATCCCGTGGAGGATGCGTTGGAGACAATGATACCTTCCCTTATCCCTAACTATGACCACTCTCCTCGTAGCGGTAGGTTCGGTCCTATTTTCCACAATGCTACACCGGAACTCTTTGAAAAACAATGCCGTCAAGTGTTTGAGGTTGTCTCCAAGAAAGAGAATCCTTTTGTCATGCTCCGTTCATGGAACGAGTGGGGCGAAGGTAACTACGTCGAACCAGACTTGAAATATGGGCATGGTTATTTGGAGGCATTGCGTAGGGCACTCAAAGAGACGTGATATATTCTCCAGCTTTTTTAATCATATCAAGAGCAGGGTGACAGATGGGTAAAGGCATAATGGAGCAGAGACCGAGATTACATTATATTGACCAACTGAAAGGATTGGCAATACTATTTGTGGTATGGGGACATGTCAGCGTGAATAGTACCAGAAATGATTTCAATTATGATATGAACTATTTCTACATATTGACATTTCACATGCCATTGTTTGCCATATTAAGCGGATATTTTTTTTCAATCAAAGACTCGTTGAAGGAAACGCTGATTAAGAAATCACAACGCCTATTGGTGCCATTATTGTTTTGGTGTGTACTTGGGTATGGGATTATTCCTTTGGCCGAAGCGAGCATTACATCATGGCAGGGCGGAGAATCAGTCCATTTCTTTGCAATCTTTAGAAATGTCTGTTATGGAGTATGGGATTGGGGGCTATGGTTTTTGCGTGCATTGTTCTTATGTTTTATAGTAGCGACAATTAGCACTCGCTTCATTGGTAAAAATCCGGAAGTATTATTATTGTGTTCTTCCGTTTTATTGATTTTGTTATTTTGGTTTTGTTTGCCTAATTTTGGAATGTCTTTGAACGGATTACTATTCCTTTATCCGTTTTTCTGTATTGGTTATATCTATCGCCAATATGAGAATGTAATTTGGAAGTATAGAAAGGTAATTTTCATCCTTAGCTTGCTGATACACCTCTTACTGATAGTTTTTTGTTGGCAAGGTTATTACGATACCATTTATCAAATGAACACCTCTTTCTGGAAAGAAGATGGACTGAAAGATATTGTGGGTGTGACGATGTTGCAAAGAAGCGCTTTACGCTATGCTATAGGATTGTTCGGTTGTATCCCTTATCTTCTGTTTTTCAGGTGGTTGGAGGAACATAATTATAATAAGGGATGGTTATTCAACATATTGGAGACTTTGGGTTTCAGTTCAATAGCCATTTACATCTTCCATTCTTTTTTAGTCGATCATTTCACAAATGGAATAACGACAGATAATCAACTTCTTTGTATAGTGGGATGTCTGTTTATGGTAGCTGTCTATACTGCTATTTCGTATTTCGTTTTCCGATGGACAATACCTGTACGTCTTTTACGGAGAGTGATGTGGGGAATGAAATGATTTTGGACCAATTGTCCTGTTGAAGAATATGGATATAATCGTCATTTTCAATGGATTGGGCAACCAAATGTCACAATATGCCTTCTATCTGGCTCGGCAGAAAAAAGGCGTAAAGAGTAGTCTGTTGGTAGATTCGGATATACTATCTCAGCATAACGGCTTTGAATTGGATAGGGTGTTTCATGTTCCGTATAAGCATACTTTGATTAAGTCTCTGTTTGACAAGGGATATCGAAAGATTCAGTTTGGCACCCGTTTGGGTAGATTTATGGGGACTTGTGGTTTCAACATTGTCCGAGAGCCGCTGGATTATACTTTTGATGCTCAATTTCTGGAAGAAAGAAGTGGAACGGTGAACTATTACAAGGGTGGTTGGCATTCTGAGAAATATTTTGTCGATTGTCGTGCAGATATATTGAAGGCATTTCGTTTTGACACGATATTGATGAATGCGGAGACCAAAAAATTGGCAGATGAAATACGTCGTACCCGAGTGAGCATTTCCTTGCATGTGCGACGAGGAGACTATCTTCAAAAGCCTTGTGGAATTTATGACTTCAGTCATGTGGCCACAGATGAATATTACGACAAGGCCATTGACATCGTCAAGAAGCGGGTGGGTGGCGAACCTGTATTTTATGTTTTTTCCAACGATATGGGTTGGTGCAAAGAGCATTTCACGCATGGGAAATTCGTCTTTGTGGAACATAATCAAGGACTTGATTCCTGGCAAGATATGTATTTGATGAGTCAATGCCTTTGGCACATCAATGCCAACAGTTCTTTCAGTTGGTGGGGTGCGTGGTTGTCAGCGCATCCAGAGAATACCGTTGTGCCACAACGGTTCTTGCGCAACGTAGATACTCCAGATGTCTATCCTCAAAGTTGGATTCGGATTTAAGGTATGGCCAAACGATTGTTTCTCACTTTTGCCAATGCAGAATATCGAAACGCCTTGCAACGCATTGTAAGAGAGGCAGAAGATTCTGCTTTCTTTGACGAAATCTGTCCATGTACGGAAAGTGATTTTGACAACGATTACATGCAGAAATTTGGATCTTGGATTGCTGCGAACCAAAGAGGGTATGGCTATTGGATATGGAAGTCGTATTTGATCAAGACATATTTGGATAAGTTGAACTTCGGAGATTTCCTAATTTACATGGACAGCGGTTGTGAGATAAACCAAAAGGCAAGAAACCGCTATTCAGAGTATCTGAAATTGGCCGCAGAGTCGTCATTGGGTTTGGTCTGTTTTTCGACCATGAGCGCTGAGCGGAAATTCGATAAGGGGGATGTGCTTGATGCCTTGAATATGCGCGACAATGCAAAGGCATTGAATTCGGCTCAGATTATGGGCGGAATGATGGTTATTTGCAAGAAAGAAAGTAGTGTGGCGTTGGTCAAAAAGTGGTTCGATTTGGTTCACAACCATCTTTCTCTGGTAGATGACAGTCCTTCTGTGTCGCCCAATCCAGAGGGTTTTATTGAGAATAGACATGACCAAAGTGTTTTCTCGCTCCTTGTCAAACAAACTGGAGGTGCAGTTGTCTTGAAAGGAGTAGACGAGGTGGAAATATGGCCAATGACCAATCGCAATTGGAGTCGTCTGTATCATACTCCATTTCATGCTGTGCGACGAAATGAAACCTCCTCCAGATTGGGTAATGGAGCTCCGTTTAGTGGATTAATGAATGGTATTTGGAGAATTGAGAATGTCCTCATAGACGGATATGTCGCTTGCCGAGTGGGGTTCGGTGCGTGGCGTCGGAAGTTGGTGGGTAAGAGATAATTACATGAAGATAGACTATCGATTTGTGGCTCCATGTGCCTTGGAAGAGATTAAGGCAGAAACGGCAGCGAAGAAGTTGTCGGACAAGAGGTTGTCTGCGACTTGCTACAACAATGCTGTCTTGGTTCCGAGCAAAAGGTTTATCGATGCCGGTGTACTTGATGAGGCTGGTAAGACTATTGCTGAGGGGGCTTTCTTGGAGTCTTGCAAAGTGCGACACATCCTTCCAACGGAGGAAGTCACTTATCGAGACGAGGTGGTCATTTATTTGGGCATATTGCACAATGTTTGGGGGCATTGTTTGACCGATGCTTTCAAGAAAGTGTGGTTCCTGCATACCGAAGAATGTCGCCAATGGTTATCGAAAGGTGCAAAATTGGTCTTCTTGTTGCCCGATAATGAGGAACTCAGGAACTACGCCAGGCATTTATATGAACTGGCAAATATAGACTTGAGTCAGTTGATTCCGGTACGAGAGGTGACGAGATTCCGACAAGTGATTATTCCAGACAATAGCATCGTTGGGACTCTATCTAAATTTCGACAATGGAAATTCTCTTACACGCCAGAGTTTGTGGATGTTTTCAATACCATCAAGAGCAATCTTTCGAAAACAGAAGTCGCTGCCACAGAGGCTTTTAAGAAAATATATTTGACGCGTACTGGAATTGACACCAAGGGTCGGGAATATGGAGAAAAGACGTTGGAAACGATGTTTCGCAAGATGGGATTCCAGGTCATTTCACCAGAGAAATATACTTTGGAACAACAATATTATTTGCTGAGTCATTGTGAGGAATTGGCAGTGACCGAGGGTTCGATTTCACATTCTGCTATATTTTGTCGGCCAGGTACGAAACTGATATTGTTGCGTAAGTCATATTATGTTAATGGTTATCAGACGATCATCAATGAGGTGGCCGATTTGGATGTGACCTACATTGACGCACATCGTAGTTTGCCAGAAATGCAATATGCGGCCATGTATGGTCCCTTCTATATGTGTGTCACCCCCGAACTGGAGCGGTTCGTCGGTCACAAGATTCCCCATTTGCCACTTTGGTTGAGGCCCTCTTGGTGGTGGTTCTGCAACCGCAATCGGAAAATTGTACATAGAATTTGTAACTTTTTAGGATATAATCTATCATGGGACAGATAACAGTTACCTCTCCACTTCTGCCCGATTTGCAGGAGTTCAATACTCTATTGCAACAGATTTGGGACAAGAAGTGGATAACGAATAACGGAGATTTTCATAAGCAATTGGAGAAGGAACTGGCTGAATATCTGGGCGTTCCTTATCTCAGTCTCTTTACCAATGGAACATTGCCTTTGATTACTGCCTTGCAGGCCATGCGTATCACAGGAGAGGTCATCACGACGCCATATAGTTTCGTGGCAACGACTCACTCCCTGTGGTGGAATGGCATC
>JAEEGK010002101.1_pt1 | contig 49772 bp, 38 predicted proteins | sample 8958771 | NCBI WGS metagenome assembly JAEEGK01 (sample SAMN16246547, study PRJNA631951) | gut metagenome | biome: gut microbiome; feature: rumen; material: SC-attached | host: Bos | place: Iran: Karaj | collected 2018-10 | reverse complement strand
TGGTCGACGAGTGCAACGCGGGCTACGACATCGTATATGGCGTGAAGGTGTCGCGTAAGGCAGACCCCCTGGCCAAGCGTTTGTCGGCACAGGCTTTCTATAAACTACAGAGTTCCATGGGTGTGGAGAGCGTGTATAACCACGCAGACTTCCGACTGTTGAGCCGTCGCGCCCTGAATATGCTCGCAGACTACGAAGAGCGTAACCTGTATCTCAGAGGGCTGATTCCACAGATTGGCCTTCAGTCAACGACAGTCGATGACGTCATCAGTGAGCGTCTGGCAGGACATTCTAAATACACGCTGGGCAAGATGTTGTCTCTTGCCATCAATGGTATTACCGCCTTCTCGACGAGACCCCTGCAGGTATTGGTCAATATGGGTGTGCTGTTCCTGATGATAGCTTTCTGTATCGGCATCTACGTTGTCCACGCTATGATTGCAGGCACTGCCGTTCCTGGTTGGTCGTCACTGATATTGAGTATCTGGCTGGTCGGCGGTTTCCAACTGATAGCCTTGGGCATTGTCGGTATCTATATTGGCAAGATATTCACGGAAGTGAAGCGTCGTCCACTATATCACATCGCAGAAATATTAGAATAACCCCCTTCGCAGGATACCTAACATCACTTGAACACGATGAACAATTACATCACACTGTGTCGTAACAAAATAGCCCAGTTTCTGGAGAAACCCTTCTTTCACGACTATCGTACGATACTCGTGATGTGGGTGCTCATGTGTCTCATTGTTGCTATCACCAAGTCGTACAACAGTGACGGCAACTACCGTATCTTTATCGGTGTGTGGTATCATACCATCGAACAACTGCCATTGTTCGACCACTATCCGTTAGAGTATGACGACATGAACCACTACGGTCCGTTCTTCGCACTGGTCATCGCTCCTTTTGCATGGATGACGCGCTATGCAGGAATGTTCTTCTGGATGTTGTTCTTGTCGATGTTCCTGTATGTGTCCGTGCGTAAGTCCGACTTTACCAAATACCAGCAGTTGTTCCTCTTCTGGTTCTGCTCTCACGAACTGCTTAATGCCCTGTTCCTCCAACAATATAATGTTGCCATCACGGCGGGTGTCCTGTTGACATTCACCATGATAGAGCGCAAACAGGACTTCTGGGCAGCATTCTTCATCATGCTGGGAACGATGATAAAACTCTATGGTATTGTGGGACTGGCCTTTTTCTTCTTCTCCAAGAAGAAGGTGACACTCATCCTGTCGTGCCTCTTCTGGGGCTGCGTGATGTTTGTGGCGCCCATGGCGGTATCCAGTCCGGAATATATCATCCAGCAATATTACGAGTGGTATGTTGCCTTGGTGGAAAAGAATGCGGACAACATCAATGTGCTGGCGGGTAATATGGCCGACTTGTCAACCAACATCTCACTGTTGGGTATGGTACGTCGTACTACACAGATTGTGACCTATAGTGACTTGTGGCTGATTATTCCAGGCATCATTGCCTTCCTGATACCTTATCTCCGCATCAGCCAGTATAAGCATGTGGCTTTCCGCCAGACGCTGTTAGCCTCTGTGCTGATGTTTACCGTACTGTTCAGCACGGGTTCGGAGAATAGTACCTATATCATTGCTTTTGCTGGCGTGGCCCTTTGGTACTGCTGTGCACCCTGGCAACGTTCCAAGTGGGACATTGCACTGATGGTGGTGGTATTCGTCATCTCCAGTCTGTCACCAGGCGACCTGTTCCCCAAGGCTATCTATCGTGGACTGATACAGCCCTACGCACTGAAAGCCCTGCCCGTCACCATCGTGTGGTTTAAGCTGTGCTACGAGATGTACACAAGGGATTATAAACCAATAACCGTTAACCAATAACCATTAACCGCTTATACTCCTGCCGTTTCGCGGGCAATATAGACTGGGCGGTTCTTGGTCTCGTGGAAGATACGTCCCAGATACTCACCAATGATACCCAGCGATAGCAATTGTACGCCTCCCAGGAACAGTACAACAGTCATCAGGGTAGGATAGCCCTGTACGGGGTCTCCCCAGATGAGGGTGGTTATCAAGACATAGCACATGAAGCTGAAGGCTACCAATGAGACGACAAGTCCCAAGACGGTGGCGATGCGGAGTGGGGCAGTGGTGAACGACGTGATGCCATCCATGGCGAGACCAAACAGTCGGGACATATTAAACGACGACTCTCCTGCCACACGGTCGCCCTGTTCGAAGAGTACCTCGTGTTTCTTGAAGCCTACCCAGCAATACATGCCCTTGGTATAGCGTTGCGTTTCGCGCAACTGCTTCAGCGCATCGATACACTTACGGTCCAGCAGACGGAAGTCGCCGACATTCTCCAGAATCTCTACGCGTGTGGTCTTCTGTAACAGATGATAGTAAAACAGCGACAGACGCTTGCGCAGCCAACTCTCCTTGCCACGTGTGATACGCTTGGCATAGACATCCTCATAGCCTTCTTCCCATAGTTTCAGCATCTCAGGGATGACGTGCGGCGGATGTTGCAGGTCGGCATCCATGATGACCATACAGTCGCCTGTGGCGTAGTCGAAACCAGCCAGCATGGCATTCTCCTTGCCGAAGTTTCGCGACAGGTCCACGTAGCAGATGCGCTCGTCAGCCTGACGGAGGCGTTTGATTTCGTTGATGGTATTGTCACGACTACCGTCATTGACCATCAGCACTTCCCACGAATAATCCGGCTGACCATCCATCAGGTCTTTCAGTGCTTCGTACAATGCAGGCAACGAGGCCTCCTCATTGTAGCAAGGGATGAGTATTGTTACTTTCTTCATAGCTGTTTTACCCTCTATCATGTTGCAAAGGTAGCGATTTTCTTCGTATTGTGGCACTTTTTGCTGAAAATATAATAGAAAGAAAGAAAAAAAAAGTAATTTTGCAGGCAGCTTATGAAAAAAGAGATACCGCTAATAGCATGGATACGTGACCATTGGACACAGCCTATCGTCAAGCAGTGGCCATTCATGGTGGCCTATATCGTGCTGATCGGTTGGGAGTCTGTGTTGCAGAACCCCGTACCTCGCTGGATGATTATCTTCTTCCAGGCATGGCTGGCTGCTACTGTCATTGAACTATTGCCATGGCGCATCGTGAAGTGGTTGAGTTATGCGCTGGTATATATGCTGTTCATCACCGAACTGGTGCTGAACAGACATTTCGGTATGTACCTGTCGCCGACCATCCTGACACTGCTTGTCGAGACCAACAGTCAGGAGAGTTCGGAATTCCTGACGGCATTGTTCCGCCAACCAGGGTTTGGTACCACGCTGGCTTATATCGCACTGCTGATGGTGGGCAATATCGCGATGGAGGTGGTGCATGGTTCATGGTGCAAGGTGCACGGTTCATGGTTGAAGATGAAAAGCCTGTGGGGCAAGGGCCTTGCTGCCTTACTGCTTGTCAGCGGTCTCGTTTTCAGTATTGTCAGTTATGCGGAGTTGTTCGGCTGTGAGGAGATGAATGATGTTGACGAGTGGCGCAGTCATAGGCGCAACCCCAATGATGTCGTTACCCAGCTGATGGTTGCCATCTATGATACCCACCTGTCGAGTCGTGAGATGCAGCGCGCCATTGAACAGGTGCACCATATCGAGGTTAGTCCGCAGCCCATGGCAAAAAGTTCACAGCCCATCAATATCATCTTTGTCATTGGCGAGTCCTATATCAAGGAACACGCATCGCTCTATGGCTATCCCCTACAGACCACACCTTTTATGGATGCCGAACAGCAGGCTGGTCGCCTCTTTGCCTTTACCGATGCCGTCAGTCCTTATAACCAGACGACCAAGGTGATTCGTAATCTGATTAGTTGCAACTCGATGGGCGATGACGAGCACTGGGCATCAAAACCACCCTTGACGGCAGTATTCAAGAAAAACGGCTTCCATGTCAGCATGTATGACAACCAGAAATCGACAGGCAACCAATTGCTGACGGAGTTGTTTGACTTCTCATTGGCTACCTACCTGTATAGTCCTGAGATGGCAGAAGCCTGTTATGATGACACGAATGAGGAAACATTCAACATGGACGGAGAACTGATAGATGCCTATCGGGAGACGATGGAGGAGGATGATGCGTCACCTCGTTTCCTGATTTTCCACCTCATGGGACAGCATGTGGATTTCGCATCCCGCTATCCATGGGAGAACTATCGACGTTTTTCTGCTGACAGCATCACCTTCCGCAAAGAGGACTGGTTGGACAAGGAGATGCGTCAGGAGATTGCCGACTATGCCAATGCCACACTGTATAACGATGCTGTCATTCGTGAGATCACCCAGCTCTATGCTGACGAGAGTACCGTTATGCTTTATCTGTCTGATCATGGTGAGGAGGTCTTCGACTATCGTCCTCGCTCTGGGCGCGACGACTTCTCTTTTGGCAGCGATGCCCGTCAAGGAGTGCGCTATCAGTACTGCATACCTTTTGTCGTTTGGTGCTCAGAGAAATACAAGCAGGAGCATCCTGACATCATCCGTCGACTGCAGCAAAGTGTCAATCGTCCGTTGATGATTGACAATACGTATAATCTGTTGTTCCACTTGGCAGGACTGCAAACACCTTACTATCGTGCCAACCGCGATGTGCTCAGCGACAGCTACCACTGTCCGCCACGTATGCTCAACGACGACTATCGCTATTAGCTAGGCAATAGTCACGGGTAAACATCTCGTAACATAACTTGAACCACACGATGGTGACAGGCAGTGCCTTCAATGCATAGGGCTGAACCCATTCCTTGCGCAAATAGGCAGGGAAGAGATCGCTGGGTGACAGACTGGTCAGCACAAAAACAAAGACCATCAAGGCGATGTCCCAGTTGTTGCGTTTCCATGGTGCTGCGGTGTACCATATCACAACACCTACCAGGGCGATGATATAGCCACTCGACTCGCTACCCGTCGAGAACAGAACGGTAAACATCAATACTGATGCGAGCAATGTCTGGCGGAACGCCATGTGTTGGTATTGGCTGATGCGCAGATAGGGGATGGCGAATAAGACCAGTCCTGGCAGGATGAGCCACAGGTCACTGAATTCCAGTCCCGTCACACGGTGGGTCATACCCAACAATGAGATATTCTGCATCAGTGCCTCCGCATTCTCGCTGTTCTTCGATACCAGGTCTACAAACCATGCCTGATACTGGCTAATGACATAGTCTGGACTGCTCAGCACCATGGGGGCCACAAACATCACGGCACTCCATACTGCCAAGGCCGCAATAAAGCGAACCTTGTGTTTCGAGAAGAAAAAGAAGGCCAGTCCCACAATGCCATAGATCTTGACCAGTGTTCCCAGTACGATAAAGAAAGCCGCCGTAGCGTCACGTTCCTTCTCTATCAGGAAGAATGCCAACACGATGATGGCTGCGATGGCGATATTGAACTGTTGCATATACAGTGCTGTCAGCAGTTCGTGGGCACAGAACCATAGTACGAAAAGTTGCTGACCACTCGTCAATAGTGAGCGACGTATGGCTACATAGAGGAAGAACGATAGGGCGATGCACCACAGGGTAAGTCCCAGCCATTCTGGTACCACGGCGAAGGGTGCTATCAACAAGGAGAACAGTGGACCATAGTGGTTGATATCCCAGTGCTCCTGCGGATACTCAGCATAGAGTGGCAGTCCCTGCCAGGCATGCCAGAACGAGCCACGGAATACTAAGAAGTTGTTGTGTGAGTGCTGCTTCATGATAGCAGCCAGTACGCCTAATAGCAGCCAAAGACCTGCTAGCGTACGGAAATCATGGAAAAACGGCTTGGCAAAAAACGCCTTGCACTTTGATAAATAATTCATACCTTTTACTTCTTACATCATACATCTAACATCAGACCTCTGGCTGTTTCCCTCTTTCTTCAATCAACTTGGCAACGACGGCAAACTGGTAGTGCGCATCGAGCAATGCCTGTATGAGTCCGGGTTTACCGTCCAGGATGCCCCCCTTTATGAAATAGGACTTGACAAAGCGGAACAACGGACGGAGCAACATGGCACCCACACCCCAACGCTTCTGGCGACGACGAGGCACCTCGTTGGTGGAATAGGTGTCGTGCTTGCGCAGGATGTCACTGACGGAGTCGTTGGCCAGGTGTTCGAAGGCCAACTCCTTGCGGCTCTTTTCGATACGCTCCACGCGTCCGTCAATCTCTGGCGCACAATGGATGATGGGTGGCCAGTGGGTCTTGTCCTGACGGAAGAAACGAAGAATATAGTCAGGATAGTGACTGCGCATGAAGCGTCCCATGAAATAGTTCTTGCGAGGGATCGCCAGTCCTTCCGGACAGTCATCGCTACTGATGCGTTGATACAGATAGTCACGCAGTGCTGGGGTGACAATCTCGTCGGCATCAACCACCAGCACCCATGGATACTTCGCCTCATGGATAGCATATTCACGGGCAGGTTCCACGATGTTATACTTCTTACGTTCAAAAGTGACCACCCTACAACCATATTTCTGGGCAATCTCCAACGTACTGTCGGTACTCTCCATGTCGCAGATGAGTATCTCGTCAAAGTCCTTGACGGCCTCCAGGACACGTTCCAGATGCAGCTCCGCATTATAGGTGTTGATAACAACCGATATCTTGTTCTCCATGACTCTTACATCTTACATCAGACCTCTTACATCATTAGTGGTGCCAATAGCTGCGCCATCCCATCATCTTGGCATACTCCTCTTCTGTCACCTTCTCATAGACCTTGCCATCACGCACTTCCCAACGGATGTCAAACTCCTCCTTGGTACGTGACCAGCGGTCGTGACTCCACAACCACAGGGCAGGATCGCGACGGATGGTCTTTTCCAACTCCTGCATGTAGCGCTCAGTCAGTTCGTAGTCGGGAAGATTCTCTGAGTGGCGCTCAATCAGTTTGAACTCACATTCGTAGTAGCCACGCTTCACACGACGCACATCACCATAGAAGAAAGCCTGCTTGGTGCGCTTGATGATGCGTTCGCTACCCGTAAAGACGGGAGTAACGTGATTGAGGAACGGCAACCACAGATGGATATTGCGCCAGTTGGGCTTCTGGTCAGCGATATAACCGATAACCAATGGCTTGCCCTCATGCTGGTACTTGACGATATGACGCAGTGTCTCTTCCATAGGGATGCAGACACTACCAAAACGCTGTCTCAGATACAGAAACAGTCGGTCGAAGTCGGGGTTCTCTATGGGGTGATACAACTCGGCACAGACACCCTTGGAAGACACAGCCAATGGCAGCGTGCTAATCCACTCCCAGTTGCAGTAGTGGCCTAACATCACACCGCTCGACACACCCTCACTCCATAGCTGATCTATCTGCTCGGTACCTTTGAACACCATGCGTCGACGCATCTCCTTCTCGCTGATAGTCATCATTTTGATGGTCTCCACCAGATAGTCACAGAACCAATGGTAGAACTCGTGTTCTATCTTTTTTATCTCCTGTTCACTTTTCTCAGGGAAGGCTGTGCTGATATTTTTGCGAACAATCTTTGTGCGATAGCCAGCGATACGATATAGTATAAGGTACATCATATCTGAGAACAGATAATGTACCCACATAGGGAATAGGGATGTCACCCACAGCAGGGCGAAGCAGCAACGTGCAAGGATTATATTGAGTGTTCTTTTCATCTGTCTAATCGATTAAAACGTTGAGCTAATCATCTTGTCGAGTTCATAGCAAAGGATGTCAAAGCTGCTGCCAGCATATATCTGTGGAAACTCACTGCATAGAGCGGCTTTGTCGGGCATGCTCTCCTTGCGGAAACGCTTTGTCCAGCGTCCGCGCATGCAACGTTGTTGCCAACGGGAAAGGTGCATGATGTCGATGAAGCGTGTCAGTATTCCTCCTGTGTCACGCCATTTTGCACCATTACGCTCAGCGCGTGCACTGACCTCGTTGCCATGACGGCGCAAGGAGTTCAATGGTCTGCAGACCTCTACGACCTGCCCCAACTGACATACGTAGGTCCAGAAGAGCCAGTCACCTTGATAGCGGAACAACTGATAGTCGTTAGGAATCTGCTGGAACACTGATTTGCGGAATACCGTCATGCTGGCATTGTATATGGCACAATGTTGCGTCATGACGTGCTTGTTAAACAACTTGCCGTCGTGGATGACGATTTCTCCGGAACTGCCTTTCTTGTGCCATGTTTGTGGCATTGGGTTTCCTTGGCTGTCGATCATTCGCGAGTGGGAATACGCCACCACTCGGTTGTTGTCAGCCTCCAGTTGTGGAATCAGCGTACTCAGGAAGTTCGGCTCTGCCACATCATCACTTTCTGCTATCCAGATGTAGCGTCCCTGTGCCATACTGATGCCACGCTCCCACTGTATGAAGGTGTTGCCCGTATTTTGCTCGTTCATGACGACATGGGTGACATGCGGATTGTTACGGTATTGTTCAATAACCTCACGGCTGTTGTCCTTGGAACAGTCGTCAAGCAGTATGACCTCAAAGTCCTGATAGTCTTGCTGCAAAACGCTATCGATGCGCGCTTTCAGATAAGGCTCATGATTATAGTTGGGTATGATAACACTTACTATTGGCGTCATGTCTCTGTTGTTAGAAGCGATTAAACAATACGTACAAATAATGCTGGCGATGCTTTCAGCAGCTGGAGTCGCCACCAGCGTTTCAGTCCCAGCTGTTTGATGCCCACAGGCATATACTTCTCCATGTTTTCTCTTACGAGATACATAAATTCTATGCGTTCCTCCTTGTCAAGAGGCTTGCGGGCAAAGTCTTTAGCCAACTTGATGAGGTTCCTGACCGTTACTGCCCTGCTTTCGTCCTCAGCCATCAGCCCGTGTTCGACAATGTAGCTGTGGCGCTCACGATAGATGTCTATCAGGAACTTGTCGCGACGGCTGGTATGAAGGATGCTGCCCTGGCGTTGTATGTAGTGGTACTTGGCCGTTGTGAACATAGCGACCTTGCGGGCATGGGAAAACCACTTATAGCCTGTGGCATAGTCCTCATAGCATGGTACGTCAACATAAGGCTCCTGTACAACACTGCGCCGCCAAAGCAGCAAAGGCAGATAACTGGGCAGTGCCCCAGTGATAATCATATGTAGTGCCTCTTCACGAGACAACACACAGTCTTTCTTGACATACACTTTGAGTTTGGAACGGGTAGGGTAGTCGAAATACACGCCGCAACCTACGATGTCGACATCATACTGTCGCATACGTTCCAGCATATACTCCAGGGTGTCTGGCTCTATCCAGTCGTCACTGTCCATGAAGTAAAGATATTCGCCGTGTGCCACGCCGATACCAGTATTACGGGCTACGGCAGGTCCACCATGCTGGTTGTGAATCACCGTGATACGGTGGTCTTTTTCTGCCCACTCATCACATTTGGTGGAAGACCCGTCAGTACTCTCGTCATCGACCAACAGCAGTTCCCACTGACTATAGGTCTGGCGGATGACAGATGTCACACACGTATCCAGATAATCAGCGACGTTGTAAACGGGTATGATGATACTAATCAGGCCTTCTTCTCCCATGATAGATGCAAAGATACGAACTTATTCCGACATTCCCAAATTTTGACGGACAATTTTACGTAACAGTACCATAACACGTTACAAGAACTCTGGAAGTTTGGAGAAATAGGCCAATCCCTTTTCAAACGACATTGCATAATGTCTGTCGCGTTTAATAATCTTCCGCAGGATACCTTCATGATAGCCAAAAAGTAGGATGGCCTTCCACGGAGCATAGTGTGGCTTCTCTCGACATATCGTATACAATTGCCGTACCAAGTGCATATTGCCTGACAGATAGCAATCGTTGAGATGGCGACATTTTTCCTGTTCAATGAAGTTATAGACGTATTTGTTGTACTTCAGCGTTCGCAAGGCGAACATAATCTCTGCCATACGTCCCACAATATAGGAGTCTGCACGGAAGTGCTTCTCGAAATCGTGGCCTGTCTGCAATGAGTTCTCTCTGACGCGATAACGATAGGTGACATCGTGGACAATGGTTACACTTTTTATCAATGGGAGCAGTTGGAAGTTCCATAACGTGTCTTCATGTATCAGTCCCTCCTCAAAATAAAGCTTGTTATTGACAATAAACTCGCGTAATACCAAGCGGTTCCATGCCATCGAGTAGATCTGACTCTTGCAATAAGCACGGATATAGCCCTTTTGTCCCAAGTACTCCTGTCTTGTCTCAATACGCTGGGAATTCATTACCGCGCCCTCATAGCAGAAGTTACCCACCACCATCTCCACATCCTTCCCGTCATGGGTTGAGTGCCCCACCAGCTTCTCCAAACAGTCAGGTGTCAGCATGTCGTCACTGTCCAGGAAGAACAGATACTTGCCACTGCTGGCCTGAATACCTGTGTTGCGGGCCCCGGAAAGACCTTTGTTACATTCGTGATGGATGACATGCACCTTCTCGGAAGGCATACCGGTATTTTCCACTGTTTCTTCAAATAGCTGCATACTGACATCCTGACCACAATCGTCAACAGCAATAAGCTCATAGTCAGTAAAATGCTGTGCTGCTATAGAGCGTACACAGGCTTCTATGTATTGTTCAACGTTATATATCGGAAGAATAATTGAAACAGTCATGAAAGTGTTGCTTATCGGTGATACTTTTCGTCTTGAAATGATGCAAAGATAGGTCATTTTATGCTTTATACAAAATAAATGGGCATAAAAAAAACTAATTTCCAAAAAAAATACGTACCTTTGCACTGTCCAAATGAATAATACATGGAGAGACCCCTTGTTTCTGTCATCATCCCCAACTACAATTACGCTCGCTTTTTGAGTCAGCGTATTGATTCCGTATTGGGACAAACCTACGAGAATCTGGAGGTCATCATTCTTGATGATAAATCGACGGATGACAGCAGGAGTGTGATAGAATCCTATCGAGAGGACCCTCGTGTAACGCATATCCTATATAACGAGACCAATAGTGGTTCTACCTTCAAACAGTGGCAGAAAGGTTTTGAATTAGCGCGGGGCTCTTTCATCTGGATTGCTGAGGCTGACGACTACGCAGCCCCTACACTCGTTGAGAAACTGATGGAAAACATGGCCGAGGATGCCGATATCAAAGTTGGATTCGTGAACTCTTATTGGGTGGCACCTGACAGACAGTTCATCAACTCAGACTATACTATCAGCGAGGAGAAGCATATCTACGATGGAAAAGAGTTTGTTTGTGAGCATCTGCTGAAAGAGAACTACATCTATAATGCCAGTATGGCCATCTTCAGAAAAGATGTCATAGCTGATATTGGACTGGAGTATATGTCTTTCCGTTCCTGTGGTGATAAGCTATTCTGGAGGAATGCTGCCATCCAGGGAAAGGTTCTATACGTCTGTGAACCGCTAAACTTCTTCCGTATACATCAAGCTAAGGTGACCACGAACTCTATTGCCAGTGGTCTGCTCTTTAATGAAGAAAACAGGCTGTACCACCTGAACGTCGTTGATGGTTTCATTGATGCTAACAACAATGCTGAGGTGATTCGTTATTTCCTGAAATACATCAAGAGTACCAAGAAGGGGTTCCAGTCTAAAGCCATATATAAACAGGTGAAGAAAATGTGGAAAGACGAGCGTCCCCACCGTTATCCGCACCTGCACTTATATTTCAGACCAAGGAAATATCTGCACCTATTGCGTAATAGCGACTTTTATTCCACTAAGTTCTCATAGACCTTCAGACGCATCTGGAGCAATTGCTGCTCATCAAGCATGTTGCTCTTGGAGTCCTGTGCATTGACGGCCAATTGCTCTTGTAGCTGCTGGTCTGTGAATAGACGGGCAACAGCTGCTGCAAAATCTTCGGCACTGTCGGCTATCAGACAGTTCTTACCATCAACAAAAGGCAGTCCCTCACAACCCTTGGAGGTGGTTACTATCGGTGCTCCGGCACAGGCAGTATCTATCAGTTTCATGCGCATACCGCTACCAATCCTGATGGGAACGACAGACAGCTTGCCGTTCAGGAACGACTGCAGGTCATCGATGAAACCAGAGAATGCTACTTCTGGACATAAGTCTGTCAGTATCTTTTTATTTCTGGCATCCCAGTTACCTGTAGCATAGATGGTGGGCACTTGGACTCCTTGGGCTTTTAGCAAGGGTACAATCTCTCCACAGAACCATACCATTCCGTCAACATTGGGAAAATGGTTGCCATTGCCGACAAAGACGATGTCCTTAACAGGTTTGAAGGGTAGATGTTCCAAAGCCACTGTCTGGGTGATTGCCGGCGAGGTGAACAGCTTGTTTTCAGGAAGGTACGCTTTCAGAATATCCTTGTCAATGTCTGTCAGGGTGATGACAGCATCGTAGGCTGAAAGCGCTGCCAGTTCCTCTGCTTTTTTCTTTTTCAGCAACATGGTGTCTGAAAGCTGCACGTTCTTGAATAACTGCACCTCTATCTCATTGCGTATGAAACGAAGTTCGTGGTGGACAAACACCTTCTTGCACTGTTGGGGTAGGGCATAGACCAATGGCAGATACTCATAGAACTCTACCTGGACGATGTCGAAGCCTTGCGAACATACGTCGTTGACATAGCTGCAGAAGGAGGACGTCAAATCGACATTCTCCATGAACAGTGTCGAGTTGCTCCTGACGAAATCATCATGTGATGCGTCATATTTCCGTCTCTTGCGGGCTATCTTGCGTTGCATGGAGCTTAACACATAGTTATAGCTCTTGCACTGCATAGCGTCTTTCTTGGACATCCTGCTATAGGGATCGAATTCCGGATGATTTACCAGGAATTCGCGTTCTTTCTCATCGTCAAAGATATAGAAGGTGACGTCTGGCCACAACTTCTTCAACGCCTCTATATGTTTCTTGTCTTCGTGATGGTGCACATACAACAATACTGACAGGTCGTGGTGTTTCCTGACGTTGTCGGCCATCATAAAGAAGGCCTGACTGCCACCGCTAGTCAGTGGATAGGGTATCCATGCGCTGATATACAATAACTTCATAATACAATTTTTAGGTGAACATAGGATGTTTACAGCTGCTGCATGTCATAAAGACGCTTGTAGTAGCCGTTCTTAGCAATAAGTTCATCATGCTGGCCAGACTCCACAATCTCGCCCTCATAGAGCACGTAGATTTCGCTGGCGTTCTTGATGGTCGAGAGACGGTGAGCAATGGCGATAGTGGTACGACTCTTCATCAGTCGTTCCAATGCCTCCTGTACCAGACGCTCTGACTCGGTATCGAGGGCTGACGTTGCCTCGTCGAGAATGAGGATGGGTGGGTTCTTCAGGATGGCACGGGCTATGCTGACACGCTGGCGCTGACCACCAGAGAGTCTGCCGCCACGATCACCAATCATCGTGTCGTAGCCATGCTCTGACTCCATGATAAAGTCGTGGGCATTGGCAATCTTGGCAGCCTCGATGACCTGTTCCATCGTGGCATTCTCCACACCGAACGTGATATTATTATAGAAGGTGTCGTTGAAGAGGATAGCCTCCTGATTGACGTTGCCTATCAGCGCACGCAACTCAGAGATACGTACCGCCTTGATATTCTTGCCGTCGATGAGCACCTCACCCTCGTTGACATCATGGTAACGGGGAATCAGGTCCACCAGTGTCGATTTACCCGAACCCGACTGTCCCACCAGTGCGATGGTCTTCCCTTTGGGCACCTTCAGATTGATGTTCTTCAGTACCTGACGCCCCTCGACATAGCTGAACGAAACGTTGCGCAACTCGATATCCTTCTCGAACGATGGCATCGGCTGGGGCTCTGCAGGTTCCTTGATGGGGTTGTCGGCCTTAAGGATAAAGTCGATACGGTCCATGGATGCCAGTCCGACAGGTATCTGGTAGGTGGCCTTCGACAGTTCCTTGATAGGATTGATGACACTATACAGGATGACCATGTAGAAGATGAACGTTGAGGCGTCGATAAGGTTCGACTCACTCAAGATGAGGTAACCACCAAACCACAGCACCACGACGATAATAACCGTGCCCAGAAATTCCGACATGGGGTGTGCGGCACTCTGGCGGATAGCCATGGCATTGACGTTCGAGCGGTATTGGTCATTGATGTTGATGAAGCGCTGCAACATCTTGTGCTCAGCAATGAATGCCTTGATGATGCGCAGACCACCCAGTGTCTCGTCCAACTGTGCCAGCAGGTCGCCCCACTGGTTCTGTACCGTTGCCGACTGTGACTTCAACTTACGGCTCACCGTACCCATTATCCAACCGGCAATAGGAGCAATGATGAGTACGAAGAGTGTCAGTTGCCAGCTGACCCATATCATTGTCGAGAAACATACGATGATGGCGATGGGCTGACGTATCAACATATCGATACTGCTGGTGATGGAGTTCTCTACGGCACCTACGTCTGACGACATACGGGCAATGATGTCACCCTTGCGCTCGTCAGAGAAGAAACTCAGCGGCAGGCGCAACACCTTCTCATAGACTTCGATGCGGATGTCGCGAACAACACCTGTTCTCAGTGGTATCATCACGGCCGATGAGGCGAAGTAGCCCAGTGTCTTGATACCTGTCATGATGACAAGTGCCAGTCCCATATAGACCAATGTCAGGAAAGCACCATGAATGCTGATTAGTTCCTGCACCCAGGCATAGGCATTGTTGACGATGAGCTCCTTGTCCAGCGAATCCCATGACCAGGGCTTATAGGTATATACCTGTGTATCTATCTTGAATAGGATATTCAAAATGGGTATCAGCACGGCAAAGGAGAACACGTTCATCCACTGTGACAGGAAGTTCAGCACTACCGACCATCCCAGATATTTGCGGTATGGACGGAGGTAGCGTGCCATGACGGAGAAAAATTGTTTCAGCATATCTTATCTCTTAATTCTTAATTTTCAATCTGTTTTGTGTCATACGCTCCATATACTGCTGGATGATGGCTTTCAGTTCACGCTCCATCTGTGGCTGGAGGACTTTTCCTTCTTCCTTCTTCCATCTTCCATCTCCCATCAGATTATGCTGCATCAGCGAGTCGCTGAGTGCATACAGTCCACGTGTCTTCTGTCCGTCGAACTGCAATATATGGCCATGCTTGACATACTGGTAGATACCGTTCAGATAGTTCACGGCCCACGTGCTGTCGGCAGGTGTCGTCAGCAGGTCCACACCAAACGACAGGTAGGGCTTGTCATAACCCAGGTGCTCCAGAATGGTGGGCATGATGTCGGTCTGCTGGGCAATGGCATCGACCATCCCCGCCCCCATCTCACCACTGGGGTCATAGAAGATGACGGGAGAGCAGAAGCCTCCAATATCAGTACGGTAGTGCTGGTATTTCGTCATATTGGTATGGTCGCTGGTGATGGCAAAGATGGTGTTCTCAAACCACGGCTGCTTCCTGGCACTCTCGAAGAAGTGCTGCAGGGCCATATCGGTATAGCGTATCACGGGGTATATTTCCATCTCAGGGTCTTCATTCTTGAAGACATCCTTATAGGCATCGGGCACACGGAACGGATGGTGACTGGACAACGTGAACAAGGCCGTCATGAAGGGTTCCTTCATATCGGTTAGCTTCTTGCACATATACTGCATGAAGGGCTCGTCAGAGATGCCCCACCAACCATCAAACTCCTTATCACCATTGGTACGCGGATCAGCGACAAAGTCCTCACGACCATAGTACTCCTTAAACTTCGTAGCGCGTGCAAAGGCCATGAAACCCATCGAACCGCGCTCGGCACCATGGAAGAAAGCAGTCTCATAACCCTTGCCGTTCAGACAGTCGGCCAGTCCTGAGACATCGTTGACGCTGTAAGGCGACAGGAAGAAGGGCTCCACAAACATCGGTATCGACGAGAGTATCGACGGCATGCCGTCGATAGACTTGCGACCATTGCAATACGAGTAGCGGTAGGTTAGCGCTCCATTTGCCAGCAGCGAGTCGGTAAAGGGGGTCTGTGATGGATAACCGGCATCCTTGTTATACGTACCGATATATTCTCTGCCGAAGCTCTCGATGATGATGACCACCACATTCTTCTTCATAAATGGATGACGACACTGTGGTTGGTGTATCGGCGTGTATATCTGCTCCAACTGCTGGGCATCGAAGTAGGTTATCACCTCGAAGTTGTTCTTGCCAATGGTACGTATCAGCGAGAACGGGGTGTTCAGCACCAGACCGGTTTCTGTAGGACGGTCGCAGTAGTTGTTGGCATTCGACACGGTGATGGGACGGATGTCACGTGTCCAACCGCCACGCATACCGGCTACGCAGAACGGCACAAAGCCCAGCAGCGACACCAACATGACAGGATAGTAAATGGCGAGTCGTCCTTCTTCTCTCAGCCCTCTGATATCAGGCTTCCTATACAGTTTCCACAACCCCCACGCTACTAAGCCTGCCAATACGAAGAAGTACCAGTGGCTCACCATCTCCGTCCAGAAGATGCCGCCCAGGTTGTTCTCGTTCTGGAACTCCTGGAAGATGGTCGTCGTGGTGCGGCGCATGCTATAACGGAAATAGACGGTATCCACAAGATTGACGGCCAGCGTCAGGATGTTGATGACTACGAATACCCAGCGACAGATGTCATGATAGGTCTTGTTCTCTTTCCAGTGCAGCGGAAACAGCACCATGACAATCCATAAGGCATTGGTATAAAGGATGGCTGTGGTGTCAAACATCACACCGCCACGGAGCATCTCCCATAGGTGTGCCCATGTCAGGTTGTCAGCATAGAGGTTCCAGTTCTCTGCCAGGAACGCCATGCGCGCTATAAAATACACCACGTAAGCCAGTAGCAGATTCGTCAACATACTGGCCAGTGGCGATAGGTATTTCAATACCGTTTTCATTTTCATGCTGCAAAGGTACAAAAAAATCGTAAATCGTAATTCGTAATTCTCAATTATTTTATATCTTTGCACCCATGAAACTCATTAAGCAAGGATTTATATATTATCTGCTGGCTACCATTCTGGGTGGTTTGCTGCTTCTTTTCTACATACAAGGCGTTAGCGTGGCATCCACGCTCGACAAGGTAGGATGGCTGTTTTTCCTGACCTCGTGTTTCTCGCATGCAGCCATCTTGTTATTGGCTGTGTGGCTCGTATTCTTCCTGCCGTGGGCCTTGCTGAAACTACGTCGATGGGCTATCACACTATTGGTGACGGCTACCAGTCTGCTGATGATGGCTGGCTTCATCAATATGCAGGTGTACAAGATCTACCGTTTCCACCTGAATGGCTTCATCCTGAATATGTTGACAGGTCCTGCTGCTGGCGACATCTTCGACATCAGTTGGCAAATCTATGTCACTGAAGGACTTATGTTGGCTGTTATTGTGGCCCTGTGCATTGGTGGCTGGTGGCTTAGTGGACGTCTTCTCCAGTATTGGCAGAAACGCTATACCATCATCTCTATTCTGTCGCTTGTCGGCACGCTGCTCATTGCCAATGGTATCCATGTCTATGGCTCGTTCGTCGCCAAACCGACAGTTCTTAAGGTGGTCAAGCTGGTACCTTACTATTTCCCGCTGTCGACCGGTGATTTGTTGGAGGATATGGGCTTTGAGCGCCATGTTCTACAGGCCGACGAGATTATCGATGGAGACTTTATTTATCCGCTGCATGCCATCAAGACGGATACCACACGCACCAAGCGTCCCAACATCCTCATTATCCTCATCGACTCGTGGAGTCGTCGGGCACTGACAGAGGACTGTATGCCTAACCTCTGGCAGTTGGCGCATCAGGAACAGTGGTACCAGAACCACGTCAGTTGTGGCAATGGTACGTCATTCTCTGTCTTTGGCATGTTCACAGGACTGCAGCCTTACTATTGGACTACCTGGGACACTAACCGCAAGAGTCCCGTACTCATCGACCAACTGCTGAAAGAAGGCTACGACGTCCGTACTTATCCCAGTGCCTCGCTGGTAGATCCGCCCTTTGCCCGTATGCTCTTCGGACACGTGCCCAACCTTACGATACGCACGGCAGGCAACTCGTCTTTCGAGCGCGACACGAATATCAAGGACAACCTCATCACCGACCTGCCCACGCTGAAGGAAAACGGTAAACCCTTCTTTGCCTTCATCTTCTTCGACCTGCTACATGCATACAGCCTGCCCAAGGAATACCTGCTCCGTTTCAAACCGTCGTGGGAGTATGGCCGCTTCGACGAACTCCACAACGAGATGGATCCTACGCCCTTCTGGAACCTCTATCGTAACTCGGCCTACCAGACCGACAGGATGGTAGGTGAGATTATCAATAGCATGAAAGCATTGGGTATGTACGACAACACCCTGATATACATCACTGGCGACCACGCCCAGGAGTATAACGAGAACCACAAGAACTACTGGGGCCACAACTCCAACTTCTCACAGTACCAGATTGGTGTGCCCCTCATCGTTCACGAGCCCGACACATCTTCCATCCCCCATCATCCATCAGCCGTCTTCAAGCATCGTACCACCCATCTGGACTTCGTGCCTACGCTGATGCATGACTATCTGGGGGTTACCAATCCCATCGATGACTACTCCAACGGATATCTCCTCAACGATACCACGCCCCGTCTGTGGCATTATGTAGGCAACGAACTGCGTTACGCCTTCATCGTTGAGGGCGACACCATCCTCACCAAGGAAGGTGCCGGCTATATGGAGGTCACCGATGCTCATCTCAATCCCGTCTCCAACTACCACATCAATCCCAAGGCCTTCGATGCTGCCATCAAACGCCTCAACAGGTTCTATAAGTGATGGACGTCGTTGGGAGAGCGGTACCAGCATCTTCGACGGTGTAGCCTATATCGGTGCCTCTTTCACTGGCGGTTCCAACGTCACCTTCTCTTCCTACACAGGCGGTGGCGGAGGATTCCCAGGAGGTGATGGAGGCCCTGGCGGCTGGCATTGATTCCAAAATTATCATAAATCCCAAAGTAAAAACACATCACTTTGGGATTTTATTTGTATCTTTGTCCACAAATACAAACTACAAAATATGAGAAGACTTGTTATATCGCTTATTGCACTAGTCACGATGCAGAGTGCCTTTGCTGCTGACAGACTTTCTTCGTTGCCTTTTCCTATTCTTGGTGGCGAGTTGAGTAATTCTGCCGTTACATCGGTGGCCGACATCGACGAGGTGATGCCACGAATGCGGGCATTGGGATTGAACACGGTACTCGTACCCGCTTACTGGGAACTGATGGAGCCGCGAGAGCAGAGCCAAACTAGTTTGAGCTATGCCGAGAGGCGACAGAAGTCGACCGAAGGTCAACTGATGGAACCTGTAGAGGGGAAGTTCGACTTCACGCTCATCGACCGTACTATTGACGTGGCGCGACGGGAGCAGTTGCACGTGGTGTTCCTTTGGTTTGGCGTGTGGAAGAACTCGATGTCGTGTTATGCGCCAGGGTGGTTCAAGCAGGATACGAAGCGGTTCCCACGGGCGATGACTGCCGAGGGAAAGCAGATGGAGATTGCCTCATGTTTCAGCGATAATGTGCTGCAGGCCGACCTGAAAGCATTCTCAGCACTGATGCGGCATATCCGTGAAAAAGACCCGCAGCGCGAGGTAGTCGTCATGATGCAGATAGAAAACGAGATCGGTATGCTGGAGTCGGCACGCGACCATTCGCCGTTGGCAGAAAAGGCATATAAGAAAGAGAAGTGGGCAGAACGCTATGGCACGGACGAGTATGCTGACGAGAAATTTATGGCCCTGAGCTATGCTCGCTATGTGGAGCATCTGGCCCAGGCGGCCCGCAGCATCCACGACATGCCGCTCTACGTGAATGCTGCTATGAACAGTCGTGGGCGCCGTCCTGGCGAATATCCGTCGGCAGGACCGTTGGCTCATCTCATCGACTTCTGGCACGAGGGAGCACCCAGCATCGACCTGCTTGCCCCTGACATCTACGACACAGGCTTCAAGTCGTGGTGTGCGCAGTATGCGATGCCTTTGCGACCACAAGACGGAGGCACGGTAAAGAACCGTCTCTTTATCCCTGAGAGCCGCTGCTGCGAGAACAGCGGCGTGCGCGCCCTCTATGCCTTCGGCGAGCATCAGGCTATCGGTTTCTCCCCCTTCGCCATCGACCAGGCCAGCGCAAAAGAAACAGAATCCGTCACGAAAGCCTATACCCTTATAAAACAACTGGCGGCAGCAAATTTTTCACTCTTCACTATTCACTCTTCACTTAAAACTTGGGGGCTTCTCTTCGACCAAGAAGACCATGAGCGTATCATCAATGATAATGGTGTAGTTATGACCTGCCGCCACTACTTCACCCTCCCCTGGGATCCCCGTGCCACCGACGGCACTACATGGCCTGAGGGCGGAGCCATGCTCATCCGTCTTGGCAAATTCGACTACCTGTTGGCAGGTAGCGGTGTAGTCATTGACTTCAAGACTCCTACTGAGAAACAACAAGAGCAGCAAAAGACTTTGGGCGAAGACGGTTTCGCAGAAGCAGGTGGAAGCAAAGGTCAAAAGACGAACAAGCGTTTTAGTGGTAAGCGTCTCGGCCTTCTTTCTGTCGATGAAGTCTCCATCTCTGACGATGGAACCATGCAGTATCTCCGTCGTCATAATGGTGACCAAACGCATCAAGGCCGTCACGCCCGCATCGGTGTCGGCGAATGGAAAATCCTACATATTAAACTCTACGAATATTAAAAACATTATTATGAAGATTCTGATGGCAGGTAGAGAACATGGGCTTTGTCTCTGCCAAGGTTGATGAGCAGAAGACAGAAGAAACCAAGCAGAAAATCACCGACCTTGTGGAGAAGCTGTAAAGAGAAGTTACAAACCAACTATAAATCCCAAGGCGAACATGCTTTGGGATTAAACTTTAGTGATTACGCTGCGTCATAATAGTAAACAAACTACTAGATGAAACAGCGGATTATTCTATTTTTTCCTTTTCTCCTCTTCGCCGGATGTGTGTTCGGACAGGAGCGGATGGTCTGTGACGAGACATGTGAAGTGGGTGACGGACAGACGTCGGCAGTACAAAAAGGTGAGGCGGGCTATGCGGTGGTGTCGCCTGTTGGTCGCGGAACGGTGGAGCCCATTCGTCAGGCGCCTCGTCTAACGACGCTCGACGGAAAGACCATCGCCGTGGTAGGTGTGAGTTTCATGAGTCGCGTGACGCATCCTGAAATCAAGCGTTTGATAACAAAGCATTATCCCACGGCGCGAGTGCTACTGCTCGACGAAGTAGGCACAGCGGGACCTTATCCTGCCCCTGGCATCACACGTAGGGCGAAGGATGATTTTCAGCAACGGCTACGCGAGCTGAAGGTGGACGCTGTCATCGCTGGCAACGGCGGTTGCGGACTCTGTACACCGAAGGAGGTGGGCTCGTGTCTGGCGGCAGAGTATATCGGCATTCCGTCGGTCATCATCTGTGCGCCGGGCTTCACCACGCAGGCCCGTTATACGGCGCTGAACAACGGTGTACCCGTGATGCGCGTGGCTGAATATCCTGGTGCTTTCGCCTTGGACAGCGAGGACGTGCTCATTAAAAATACGCGTGAGGTGCTGTGGCCGCAGATTGTCGATGCTCTGACGCACCCCATTACTGCCGACGAGACGGCTACGGCGCTAAAGTCTGCACGTGGCGACCTCCGCGATGACGTGTTCTTCGGTACGCTGGACGAGGTAAACAATTACTTTGCCGACATGCAGTGGACCGACGGACTGCCCATCGTGCCGCCCACGTTCGAGCGGGTCAATGAGATGATGCGCTTCACCGACTATCGATGGGACGAGACCGTATCCGTGCTACCCATAGCCCACCGCAACACGACAGCGTGGCACGTAGCCGTAAATGGTGTGATGGCTGGTTGCAAGCCCGAACTGATGCCCATCCTCATCGCCATGACGAAAGCCCTTGGTGGTCCAGACTTCCGCCGCACGCTGGCCTCGACCCACGCCTGGATACCATTCTGCTGGCTCAACGGACCTGTGGCGCGACAGTTGGGCATTGACTGCGGACAGGGTCAGATTAACGAGTCGGCAAACATGGCCATCGGACGTTTTATGAACCTCGCGCTGATGAACCTCTGCGGCTATTACGTCAAGCAAGACCGCATGGGCACGTTCGGCTATCCTATGTCGTGGTGTATGGTCGAGGACGAGGCTGCCTGCCAACGTATCGGGTGGCAGCCTTACCACGTGCGCGCCGGCTATCAGGCTACCGACAATACCGTCACCGCTGCTTCCACCCTGCTCTGGGGCAACAATATGGCACCCTCTACCACCGACCCGCAGCGCATCGCCCAACTCTTGGCCTGGGACATCAGCGAGCGCTGTCAGTTCGCTCTGGGCAGCGGTCGGCAATACACGTTCCGCACCATCCTCATGACCGAACCCGTCGCTGCCACACTCGCCAAGGCCTATCCAACAACGGACGCACTGGAGGACTATCTCATTGAAGCCTCGCGTCGGCCGTTGAAGGAGCGCGCCTTTGCCAACTACTACGCCAACCCTGGCGGAGCTAAGGACGGCGGTGAGCACAACCTGCGCCAATATACAAGTCACCTGCGACGTACTGAGGGAGCCGCCCAGACCACCACGCCCGAGTGGTACGACAGTTCTGATGCCACCATCGAGACCATCCCCACCATGCGTCAAGGCATGACCCAATTCATCATCACTGGCGATGCCGCCCGCAACAAACTGCAAACCATGCCAGGCGGTGGCTATTCAACGGTAAAGATTGAGTTGCCGAAGAATTGGGATACCCTCATGGCTGAGTGCGGTTATCGTCCGCTCAGTGAATTTCTAAAGTAACCGCATTCCCCAATAAATCATAAAACCCAAGGCGAAATAGCATCGCTTTGGTTTTTATTTCGTATATTTGCAGAGTAAACCCACTATAACGAATACAATTATGAAGGTTCTGATTTTACAAGGCTCTCCGAGAGCTAATGGTAACACCGCTTGGATGGCGGAGGAGTACAAGAAGGCTGCTGAGGCAGCAGGTCATGAGGTGACATTGGTGAATGTAGCCAAAAAGAAGATTGCTGGCTGCCTAGCTTGCGAGTATTGTCACAATAAAGGCAATGGTGCATGCATCCAAAAGGACGATATGCAGGAGCTCTATCCGCTGATGAACGAGGCCGAGGTGCTGGTACTGGCTGCGCCCATCTACTACTTCACGCTCTGCGCCCAGATTCAGGCTCCTATCCAGCGTATGTACTGCGTCAACAAACCTGCCAACGTGAAGAAGATGGCGCTACTGATGTCGTCCTATTCGCCAGGCGTCTATGACGGAGCCACAGCCGAGTTCCGCGACATCTGCAACTACTGGCAGGTGGAGAACATGGGCTTTGTCTCTGCCAAGATTGACGAACAGAAAACGGAAGAAACGAAGCAGAAAGTGATCGCATTGGCTGGCAAGTTGTAGTCTTATGGATCTTATACAGAATATGATTAGAAGAGCTGAAATAAAAGACATACCAGGTATCATTGAACTGCTGCATCAGGTGGACATGGTGCATCATGTGCTTCGCCCGGACTTGTTCAAACCCAACACAACCAAGTATGATGAGCAAGAACTTAAAGCCCTGATAGGTGATGACAGCAAGCCCATCTTCGTTTTTGATGATGGAACGGTATTAGGCCATGCTTTCTGTCTTGTTACAGAAGTCAAGGATGATAAATTGTTGCAGGACATTAAGACGCTGTATATTGATGACATCTGTGTAGATGAAAAGGCTCGCGGCAAACATGTTGGCAAGGCTTTGTACGAATATGTTCGCGATTATGCCCAGTCAATTGGTTGTAACAACATCACCCTGAATGTATGGGATGGCAACGATGCCGCATTAAGCTTCTATAGGAATATGGGCATGAAAGTCCAGAAAACGACTATGGAAATTATTTTGTGATATAAGACAAAGTATATTTATTTACTTCCCTTTTCTGAACTCCCTGGGATTCATTCCCTTCATCCTGTTGAAGAAGGAAGGTGCCATCGTGTCGCCCGTCCGTTGCAAGTGGCAACCGAGTTTCCCTGAATTATAATCAGAGGTATATTACTGTCCGATGGCTTGCTTGTACTCCAGAAGTTTGTTCTGATAGTCGGCGAAAGCATCGGTATGCTTGTCGAGCGATTGCTGATAGAGCATCTGCGCTTCGAGCAGGTCGGACATTCTTGAGGTGCCGGCACGATAGTAGTCGCGATTCAGACGGAGGTTCTCCTCGGCCTGCTCGATACTGCGCTGAGCCAACAGCAACTGCTGGTAGCTCTCCTCTACCCCATTCCAGGCGTTTTGCATACCGATGTGAAGCGTCAAAAAGTAGAAAGCTACGCTAAAGAACTTTGCATCTCGCCTAAATACCTCACGGCTGTCTGCAAGAAGAACTCAGGAAAGACAGCCAACGAGTGGATTACCGAACATGTATTAGAGGACATCCGCTACTATCTGAAACAGACCGACCTGAGCTTGAAACAGATCTGCGACCGTCTCGGATTCCCTAACCAATCGTTCTTTGGCAAGTACGTCAAAGACCATTTCGGCATGACACCGATGGAATTCAGGAATAGCTAATTATCTCCCCTATCCTATTTAATGACTGTCGGCAAGACGTTTGAGGAGTTCGATAAGCACTTGCCAGATGTCCTCGATGGTCGAAAGTTCCACACGTTCGCTGGTTGAGTGCGGCTCCACGATGCGTGGACCGATGCTGGCAATCTGGATGCCAGGATAGTGCTCGACGAAGAAGCCGGCTTCAAGGACAAAGTGCATGGCCACCATTCGTGGACGCCAGCCCAGCACATCCTGGAACGTGTCGGACGTTAGCTGCAGGAATGCCGACTGTTGGTCTTCCTGCCAGGCAGGAGCCGACATCACAACTTCCGAAGTGGCACCGGCAGCAACAAAGGTGTCGGCAATCTCCTTACTCAGCGCAGCCATATCGTCGTCGATGAAGCTGCGCGTGTGGGTTGATACGAAGATGCTGTCCTCTTCCGTCACGATACGCCCAACGTTGTTTGACGTCTCTACCGTACCGGGCATCGCGTCGCTCATCTTCACCACGCCTTGCGGCACCTGTTCCAGACAGCCCATCAGCGCCTCGAAGGCGTCCTTGGAAATCACGCTGTCCTGCCGCTCACACTTCTCGATGCTGCACGTCATCTTCGGGTCGTCAGGGTACTCTTCGCGCAGCCATTCGTTCATCATATCCTGCTGAGACTTGACAAACTCGCAAGCCTCGCCAGACGGTACACAAACGATGATGTCGGCCGACGAGGCGATAGAGGCATTGGCCTCGCCCAGGTTGATGGATGCCACGTCAAAGTCGTACTCGTTGTAGATGGCTGCCAGGATGGCCCACATAGCTACCACGGCACTGCAACGTCCTTTGTTGATGTCCACACCCGAGTGACCACCCAGTCCACCCTCGAAACGAATGCGATACCAGCGGTGCTTGCCGCCTGGAGCAGGCTGCCGCTTCATGGGAATGCGATGGAACTGCAGACAGGCCCCGGCAGCACCCGTCGTGATGGTGTCGTAGTCTTCCGAGTCAAGGTTGATGACCTTGCGCCCTCTGAGGAAGTCCTTGCTCAGCTGTGAGGCTCCCGACATGCCGTCTTCCTCGTTGGTGGTGGTAATGACCTCCAGCGGACCGTGTACTATCTCGTTGCTTTCCAGCACGGCAAGTGCCATCGACAGTCCGATGCCGTTGTCAGCACCCAGCGACGTGCCTCGTGCCTTCATCCAGCCGTTCTCTATATAGGCATCGATGGGCGTGTTCAGCGGATCGCTCATGCCCACGCAAACCATATCCATGTGGTTGAGCAGCACGATAGGTTCCGCACCCTCATAGCCCGGTGTGGCTGGCTTGCTGATGACGACGCAGTTCTCCTTGTCGCGTTTATAGGGCAGCTTCAGCCGCTCTGCAAACTGGCATAGATAGTCAGCCACTCGCTCTTCATGGTGCGAAGGGCGTGGAATATGGTTCAGTTCCTTAAAAATCTGGAATACGCGTTCTGTTGTTTTCATAAAGCATCTTATTAATTTGCCACAAAGATAGCAATTATTCATCAAATTGCCTTATCTTTCCACCAAGATTTAATATGTTTTTTGAAAACAGACTTTTGACATCATACTCCGAGATTACCTGCGGCCCTGGCGATTCTGGTTGTCGCGGTTGCCCCATTTCTTGTCGTAGCGGCCTTCGGTGTCGATTTTTCCACCGAACATATTAAGGCGGTAGCGAACGTGGAGCATGGCATAGGAATTGACGCTGTTATACCGCGTGTCGCTACGACCGGTGGCGTTCACCCAGCGTTCGTAGTTAGACTGCTGGCCCAGCAGGTCGTAGAAGTTGAGTGCGACGACAAGTGACTTATTCTTCAGGAACGGCTTGGATATCTGGCCATTCCACAACAGTTCGTTGGTGTTCATCGACGTATCGTTATATCCTCGACGACTGCGTTCGTGGAGGTTCATGGAGACCTCAAAGTCATAGGGCAGTCTGACGAGGAACTGTCCGCCGTAGTCGAACTGCCACGTGTCGAGATTGGCATTGGGCTGCAGTTCGTTGCGCGAGTGCTGATAGTTCAGTCGTCCGTCGATGGATATCTCGAGCCAGTCGTTGCGGTAGCTGGCCGTCAGTCGTTCGTTGATGTTGGTGGTGCGTGTGGTATTCTTCTCGGCATCGGCCTGTTGTTGGGCCACGTAGCTGACATAGTTGTTGTAGCGGATGCGAGTGTCGGTACCAACGTTCCAATGGGCGGTGGTGTCGATGGCGGTATTGAAGGTAAATCCGCCGTTGATGTTCCAGTTGCCGTTGATGTTCTCTGGTCGCGAGACACTTCCGCCCGTCGCAGGATCGTAGCGCACGAAGTTGGAGATGGCGTTGCGCGTGTGGCGGAAATTGAAGTAGGCCACGATGGAGCGCTTGTGGCGCACAATATAGTTGTTGTAATAGGCATTCAGCGAGTTGGTGAACGAGGGTTTCAGTCCGGGATTACCCTGGGTGATATAGAGCGGATTGGAGTCGTCGGTGATGTCGAGCAACTGTGTCATCTCCGGCTGACTGGTCTCGCCGCGGTAGTGGAACCAGAGGTTGCTCTGCTCGCTGAACTTGTAGTGGAAATCGAGGGTTGGCGTCAGGTTGACGACGTTGCGCACGGTATCGACGTAGATGCCGCGGTAGTCCTGGATGAAATCAGAGTGCTGAGGTTGTACGAGGAAGCCGAGGTTGTAGTCGTATTTCTCCTCGCGGTGGCGCAGGTTCAGCCGGATGTTGTGTGTGTAGTTTTTGTATTCTGAGTAGCGGCTGAGATTGCGGTCAAGTGCTGAGGACTGTTCCAGATCGCCTCCGACATTGGCGGCCCAGGGGTCCCAGTCGCGATATTCCGGATCGATGCCGTAGAAGGGATCTTTGCTCAGGTGGCTGTAGTCGTAGGTCTTGCGGTCGCTCTTGTTCTGACTGTAACGCAGCTCGTAGCTGGCTTGCAGGTGTGCACCTTTCCAGAGCGGTTCGCTGTAGGTGGTGCTCAGCACGTAGCCACTATTGTCCGAGGGCGTAGTATTGTAGCGGGCGGTATAGTAGGTGGAGTCGAGCCCGGCCTGATTCTTGACGCGATAGAGGAAGACGGCATTGTCGCTGGCATTACGGTTCTTGCTATTGCCGACGTTGGCTTCCACTCGCAAGACGATGTTGCGACCACGCGGGTTCAGACGGCGGTACAGCTGCAGCATGGCCCATGCGTTCTTGTTTTCGCCATAGGTCAGGCTGGTGTTCTCGTTGCGGTTGATGATGTATGGCGCCAGCGGATTGGTCGGGTCGAGGGTGGTTCCCATTCCAGCCACGTCATCCAACGGATTGCCGCTGTATTTGTAGGGGTCGTCGTCGAAGGTGGCCGCCAGCGACGTGTTGGTGGCATCGTTGGTGCCATAACTGCCGTTGGCGCGCAGCAGGATATTGGTCAGCGTGTCGGGTTTCCACTCTACGCGGATATTCCCCCACCAGTTATTGCTGCGGGTGAAGTTCGACGTCTTGTTGTTCGAGAAGTTGTGCGATGTCTCGCTATAGAACGTCTCACTGGCATTCTCGGTCTGATTGTCACCGCCACGATGGTTCCAGCGCACGCTCAAGTCAATCTTCAGTTTCTTTCCGTCGTCATAGTTGATGTTGGTGCCCAGCATCTTGCGAGCGTTCAGTCCGCGACGGTTCCACCAGCCGGCATTTTCCTCCTTGTTGTTGAAATTGCCCAGCAGCACGAAACGTGTCACGTCGGTAAAGCTCGAGGCCATGCCGCGCGAAGCATAGCGGTCACTGGTACCGGTGGCAAGGTCCAGATTAGTCATGAAACCACGGTTCATGCCTTTCTTGATAGAGAAGTCGAGCACGGTCTCCTTGTTTCCGTCGTCAATGCCGGTAATGCGCGCCTGGTCCGACTGCTGGTCGTAGAACTTCAGGTTCTGGATGATGCTGACGGGGATGTTTTTGAGTGCCGTCTCCACATCACCTAACATAAACTCCTTACCGTCGAGCAGAATCTTCTTCACCTCCTTGCCGTTGACGGTGATTTTGCCGTCCTCGTCGACCTCGGCACCGGGAATGCGCTTGATGAGTTCCTCGATGGGCGAACCTTCGGGGGTGCGATAGGCTTCAGGATTATAGACGATGGTATCCTTGCGGACGATGACTTGTGCGGCACGACCTGTAACAACGGCCTCCTGCAGCAAAATACTCTCCGACTCCATCAGCAGGTTGCCGAGGTCCTGGTTCTCGTTGCGTCGCAGCGTTATCTCGCGATCAATGGTCTGGTATCCCAACGACGAGATGCGCAGACGATAGGTGCCTGTTCTCGGTGCCAGGACGTAGAAGTTGCCGCGTTCGTTGGTCACCGTTCCGCCGACGAAGGTACTGTCGGAAGCGGTGAACAGCTGGACGGTAGCTTGCATCATCGGCTCCTTCATGTCGGCGTCGAGCAGTTGTCCGCGAATGGTCAGTCGCCTATCATCAGGATCGGGCTCTGACTGGGCAGAAATGGTGAGCAATGAGAAATGAACAGTGATAAAAGTCAGGATGAATATGATACGTTTTGCCATCGTCTTTATTTGGTTTTTTGTCCTTTATAAATTAGTGATTATATATTTCTTGTACTCTCGCGAATCTCCAGACGGGTCTTCACAACCATACGCCTCACACGGTTGTCGCCATTTATCTGGTCTGACAGCAGACGGAACGCCTTCGTGCCAATCTCCTTGGGATTCTGTTTCACATAGGATATCCGCGGATTCATCACGTCCGACACCCAGTCGCTCATATAGCCAATGACCGACACGTCCTCAGGAATCCGGAGATTGCGACTCTTTATAGCCACCATCGATGATGTAGCCAGTGGACCATAGGTTGCAATGATTGCGTCGGGAGGCTCCGGCAAGCTCAGCAGTTCCAGCGTATCTGTCAGGCCGGAGTTGAAACTGGCATCGTTACAACGCACCAATTCCTTTCTGATGGGAATGTTGCGTTCGCGCAACGCCTCCAGATAACCGTGTTTGCGGTCGGCGGTCTGTTTCAGTTTGTTCGAGCCGCCAAGGAATGCAATGCGTCGTGCCCCACCGTCAATCAGGTAATGGGTGGCCTGACGCGCGGTGTCGGCATCGTTAATCACTACCGACGTCACATCAACATCTGCGGCACGGTCGAACAGCACCAACGGGATGTTGTGTTCCTTCACCCGCAACAGATGACTGTAATCCGTCGTTTCCTGCGACAGACTGACAATGATGCCCGCCACGTGCATTTCCACCAGTCGCTCAATGCTCTCTACCTCGTAACTATAGCGGTCGCAGGTATCTGTTATGATGGACATATAGCCAGACTTGCGCGCCTCCGACTCTATCCATCTCACAATATGAGCGTAGAGATTGTACGATATGTCAGGCACCACTATGCCGATAATCCGTGTTGCATCGTAATGTTCCGCAGGAGCAAAATCAACAGGCTGGTAGCCGTTCTCAGCCGCCATACTCTCTATCTTCTGCCTCAGCTCTTCGCTGACACCCTTCTGCCCTTTCAGTGCCCGGGACACGCTGGAGACGTTCACTCCCAGCGTCTTGGCAATGTCACGTTGCGATATTTTTTTCATTCTGTTGTTTTTTCTTTTAAAAAACCACCAACTTTCGCAAGCAGGTGGTTTACACATAGGATATAGAACTTTTGTGTTGGTCTGTGCAAAAGTAGAAAATTATTGCCAATCCTCCAAGAAATCCCACAATTTTCTACGCAACACCATACGCAACACTTTCAAATGGCATACGCAACAATATGAGCGGAGACCTCCTTAGTGAAGATCTCCGCCAAACCTTAGATACCCAAGCCTTTAGTTGGTGTCGCCCGCGTCGTCGTCATCGGGGTTGCCACCACCTCCGTTGTTGTCGCCGCCGGTGTTGCCACCATTGTCACCACCCGAAGGTGTTACGGTACCTGTGCCACCGCTGTTCTGACCGCCGTTCTGCGAGCCGGAACCGCTGGTGTTACCACCGTCGTTTTCGCCGGTTTCAGTCGTGTTGTCGGGCTCCTCCACGGTGCCGTCGTCAGCACTGGTCACACGCTTCACCACTTGGCCGTTGCGGTCGTAGCAGGTGATGACGACGCTGGTGTTTTTCAGCTCGTCCTTCAACTCTACAGCAGGGGTGAACACGATACGGCGCACCTTGATGAGCGACGTTTTCACGTCATTCACGTCAGCCACACTCTTGGCCGAAAGACTGAAACGCATGGTTCCCAGTCCTGGCAAAGCTACGGAGTGGCCTTCCGTAGCCCAAGCTTTGATCACTTCGCCGGCAGCGTCCCAGCAAGCATGCATCACGCCTTCACTGACACCCGAGCGCAGGGCAGCCTCGCGAATCACTTTCTCCTTCGCAAGTGCGCTGTACATCTCAGGTACCATCACGTAACGGTACTCGCCGACATACTTGCCGACTTTGAACTCACGTTCTTTGGCTTTAACTTTAAGACTCATAATCCTGAAACAATCTTTTTACGTTAAAAGCACCTGTGCGACCAGCTACATCGGGTGGCCGCTTCCCGCAATTTGTTATCCTTAATTACTCTACAAAGATACTAAAAATAATCGAGACCACCAAATATTAACCCGTTTATTTTCAGTGTTTTACGTTAATAAATGTATAATTTTTAAACACAGAAAAGTCCCGATGCGATGAGCATCAGGACTACATATTTAATGTGTGATCAAAGTTCTCTAAAAGACTGCGGCGCACGCCCTCTTGATGTCCATAAGTCGTGCAAGAAGTGGTTTCTTCTGTCTGGCCACCGACATGTTATAGCGTGCCTGCATATTGATGAGCAGTTCGGGGTTGATGCCCAGAGCCGCCTCTACCATCAGCGCAAAATCGGTGGTCACTGGGCGCTTGCCATTGAGTATCTCATTCAGCTGTGTATAAGGAATAGAAAGCACCTCAGAGAACTTTTTCTGTGAAATACCTCTTGCTTCCAGCTCTTCCTTCAGTACATTTCCCGGATGTGTTGTAATTCTATTCATAAAACAAAGGTAAGCATTATTTTCAAAATTCACAAATTTAGTGAAGATTATTTTGTAAATATCTGAAATTTCTCCACTTCGGAGCCGAAATTTTTACTCCGAACCGGAAAAATATTTTGAGTGAAGTCGAGAAAAATGAGATTGTGTGACAGCTTCGTGACGCTTTGTGACTGAGTTTGTGACGGTCCTCAAACAAATCTAAAGTCTTGTGGCTCTGAAAGATAAATAATGAGAAAAAACAAATGTCACACAGTCACAAACAAATCTCCATAAAGTTGGGATCGCAAATACGAAATAGTATATGAGCGACAGGGATGGAAATTATGCGTGACTGTGTGACTGCGTGACAGAAACCTTTAGAAGGGAAGGTCCTCTGTATAAGAGAACAAGTCGGTCTGAGTAGCCTCTGGTTTGCTTGCAGCTTCTGCAGCGGCCTTAGTCTGGATGTAGTAATAGTTGACTCGCTTGTCGCCCTCGCGTACCTGCCAGCGGTCGCCATCTTTCTTCTGCCCAGTGCATGAAGCAGGGTTGTAGCAGTGGATATGCTCAGCATACTGGCACCACTTCTTCAGCTGTTCGGTGAAAGATTTTGGCGCACATTTGTAACCGATATCCTGACTATAGGCATTGAGAAGTTCGTCAGCACGTACCTTACGGTCGAGCCATTCACTGCCTTCACTCAGGTTCTCATCAGCCCACTGACGGAAGTTCTTGCTGACAGACGCCTGAGCTTCGCGCTGCTGTATACGCTGCATGGGAGGCATCAGCTGGCGTTCTCCGACGGGCAACGACAGGTAAAGTTGCAGACACTCCAGCATCAGATGTATGTCTGCCTGCCAGTCGGTCTCACTATAGTCTTCGCGCATCAAGTCCTGATCGAAGTCATCGTGGATGGTGCGCGATTCACGGTAGTCGTTCATGTCAGTCTGCTTGTGATAATAATCGCTGAAGATGACTGGCCAGATACGGGCATCGGTAGAGGGGTCGTGCTTCTTCAGTACATAGTTTGTTCCGAAGATGAACTTGGGAGCCTTACTGAAGGGGATAGTGACGGGATCCTTGCCTTTCTTCTCCACCGTGATGTTATTGGTAATCTGGCCAAAGAAATACTCAAAGTTGAAGTCCTTCGAACACTCATCCACCTTGATGAAACTGGTCGTTTCATCCATACCAGCATAAATGAACTGCATATTGGTTTTGCTGTCCATCGTTCGACCATCGATTTCGAAGAAGTTGACCATTATTTCGGTAAGAGCGTGGATATAGAAACTCTTGCCGCTTCGACCATTACAGGCATCGTCGCGGTCGCTCATAGCATGGTCGAGACAAAGCGTGGCCTTGGCCTCGCTACTCGACTTATAGCGATGCAGCATATATCCGACATTTAGGATCTTGACTATCAGACTGAGTTCTTCTTCTGCTATCTCTTCGGGTGTCAAGTCAAGTCCCTGTTCGTCTTTCTTGCGCCAGTATAGGCGTGAGGTGTTAACCAGGAAGCGCAGAAGTTTGCTCTTGGCATCGGGACTGATAGTTATGTGAAACTGTCCGTCATCGTCCTTCGTCACGACGAACTGCGGCTTCATTTCGCGGAAATCATGCTGAATGACGGCATTCTCCCATACATAGTGACCATTGGCCGACTGCGACGGCTGCAGACGTGTCAGTTTGTCGGCAGTAACGAGTACGGCGCCATTACGGAAGTAGAATAGCTGTGATGTAGCCGTAGCACTGCTGAAGTCCAGATCATCACGCTCTACGAGATGGCTCACACCATTGGTTGGCAAACGACGTGAGGCTTTGAGCTTGTTGATGAGTGGTTCCGGAAGTCCCTCGCGTTCACACCATCTATCCAGATATGACACGATGCTCTTGGCCTTTACACGATAGGCCACATGGCCCTTCACACGGATATATTGAGGTTCCTTCAGCGTATCGTCTTTTAAGGTAGAAAAGCCTTTGAGCCAGAGGAAATAGGAGAGCGACTTATCAGAAATGGAGTACGACACGTTCCCGTTATCGTCAGTATGTTCCATCCAGAACTGTGCCTGACGTGCTCTGCCCAGCAGTTTTCCCATCGCCTTGCGATCGGGGTTAAGGCGTAGGTAGTCGCGCAGGTCTTTACAGAGACGACCACGGTTGTCGTGCAGGCCGTAGAAGTCGTCGGGTGTGAGCCATGCGGTGTGGAGTGTCGGTATGGCTAATGCAAGGCTGATGCCCATGCGTTTACCAGTACTGTCAATGTCAGGAATGTTGATAACACGCTTGGCATATTTCAGAAGCAGGAAGAACTGATCGGTAGTGAGTTGACGGGTCTCGGAGTCAAGCCATACTGGCTGATAGCCCATAGCCAAGGCACTGACGGCATCGCTGCAACCACTGACCAACAACACCTCACCGAGCTTCTCGTCATTATTTTGGTGGTAGGCGCGGATGAGTTCAGCAAGACCATAGATATAGTCAGACTGCTTGTCGCCAACAATACGGAAACGGAATGTCTTGTCAGGGTTGAGCGGTTCGTAAACCTTCCAGAAGAACAACTCACGCCCTTCAGCATTTACATAGGGGCAACGCTTGGCAAAGATGGGATAAGTGGTGGTAGCCTGACGTATGGTCAGCTTGTCACCCTTCACCGAATAGACAGCCTTGACGGCGTGCCAGTTCAGCTGACTCAGGTGCTCGGGTTTGACAAACGGTAACCACGTGGAGAGGTCTATGCCGCCAAAACCGTCGAAGAGATCGAGCCATGCCTTGCGCTGCTGTTCCTCAGGGTTAGCGGTACGCTGCTCAATGACAGGCATGTTCACACTAGTTTTCAGTTCGTCTTGCACTCCATAGCGTTCTGCCAGTTCCTGCAAAGCAATCGAAAACATGTCCTTGCCCCAACTACGGTTCCACATATAGACGTCGATGGCTGAGAGCCAGCCTTCGCGTCCTTCCATTCCGTAGTCGCGAATGTGCCAGCCATTGTCATCCTTGGGCGGCACCAGTTCAGCGGAAGGAGTGCGCTCCTCTGAACGGAAGCGGAACTTCTTCTTTGGGGTGTTTACTACTTCGGCTGCTGCCGGACACTCTTCACAAATGATGTCCAGACCGTTGTTGGTTACGGAGAGGACGCGATGGAGGATGTCTAAATACTGTTTCATACAAAAACCATTTAACTTGCCTTACTCAATACGAGGGGCTTCTGATGACGGGGAAAAAGGGCCCTCTTTGTCGGTTTTTGAGTCGGCTTTCGAGTCGGCTTTTGAGAAACTACAGCACAAAAGAAAAGCGCAGAAGGCTTGTCACAACAGCCATCTACGCTATTATTGAAATCTTTGAAAAAATATTTTTGTTTACCTACTACACACTTTTGGATTTTCTACCATAATTGGAGTAATGCTCAGATTTTACAGATAAATCAATGTTTTCAAGAAGGTCTTTGTGTTCTCTAACGATAGTTTGCATCATATTAATACATTCGTCAACAGAATACGCAAGTACCACCTCCAACTTGGTCAGAATGTCATTAGTACCATCTATATGCCTCTCATGATTAAGTTCGCCAAACCAATTGTTGTTTTCGTCCTTGAAATGGGAGCGGACAATATTCAAATAGTTTCCACGAGGGGTTACCCATCCTGGCACTTTCTTTTTCCTGATTTCCTTTTTCTTGGTCAGCATATCAAAGAAGTCGTGCAACTGTGCTGACTTACCAGTCCATGTAAGGAAAAACTCGCCGGGTACTCCAGAAAACAGTTTATGGAAGTCAGCTTGACTACTTGTATTAGGCATCCAACCTATTACAATCAGTTCTGCAAGAACCAAATCCAATTGCTGGTCAGTTATCATAGCAGACTTCTTAAATGTTTCTTCTGTGTAGTTGAACTTGGGTTCCTCTTCCTGCTCGGCATTAGGGGATACCATCTTTCTGAATTTAGCGTCAACCTCACGTCTCTCCAATTCCCCATCTCTAACAGATTTAAGATCTCTTTCTAAATCAAAGTGCTTTAGCCTTTTTATCATAGGAACTTGTCTTGAATAAGGACCATGTTCATCTACACCATATTCCGTGGTGTAACACTCCTTCACATAGCAAATATCGTCATTCTTTGACACACATTCTTTCCATGCGTCTACTATTACCTGGATGGCCTTGTCCATGAGCCACTTTTCAGAAAGACCACAAATAATCGATTCCATAAAATACCATTCAAATTTTGCCTTCGTTACTAATTGGCCTATACAAGTAACCTGTTCGGGTTGTTTATTGATGTTATCCGTGAATTTTTTAATTTCTTCCTTCAATTTTTTCATATCTTCATCTATATAAGAGTCGTCTGATTTAATTTCCGGCAATCTTTTCAACAGCTCTTTTGCCTGTTCTACATCAGAGATGCAACATTCCACTGGTGTGTCACCTTTATAATGATGGTCAACGTAATAATAAGGGTCGAAGCCGTCTGGACCTGGGCGATAGTTGGGATTCAACACACAGTCGTTTTCTACTTCTATCTTATGCATATCTATTTTGTGGTAACGTAAGAGTCTTGCAGCCCAGATGTGGCTTATGTATTTCAATATGTCTACAAACCAAGCAAAACAGAAAAGCATGGTATCTCGTTCATGCCATTTCTCTGCTTGCTGGCGCAACCAACGCCCATCGCACTCCCGTTGGTCAGCCCTTTGCATCGTTTCCTTACTTGCTTCAGAATCCTTCATTTTTTTAGCTAGAGAACGAACCGACTCTACATAAAGATCAGTGTGTACATGCTGTGCGAAATTTCGCACACCCTTCAGTAGATAATCTATCTCACGTTGCGGGTCAGCATCTCTTTTACTAAGTATCTCTTTCACGGCTCGGCGCAAACGTGCATAGCAATCGTCGCTTCTGAGGTAGAAATGACGATATTCCAATATACGGTAGGCATCATACTGATCATCTTCAGTTAGTCCATGTCCGTGATGTTCTTTCAGGACGATGTTCATGCAACGATAGAACAGGCCATCGGGGAAAGTATATTGTTCAATCACGCTACGATAGAAACCTACATCGGTAGCGTGATTAGGGTTACACCGTTCGATGTGTTGATGGAAAGCAAATGCCAAATATCCATCAGCGAGGTGCTGTACCTTCTGCACTGTCTCTGCAGCCTCTTTTGGCATCTGCGAGAGAATCTTTTCTAACTCCTTTCTTTGGAGAAATTCCTCTCTCATATGATTACCACCAAGAGCCTTCTCCCTCTGTTCGTCCATTGACAAGAGCATCACATCAGGGTCTATGCTGTTTGCTTTGCGATAGTTGGAAAAAACAAAATCTTGATAGCATTGATACCAAGTATCGCCAACATCGACATCATCCAGGTGTTCTGTAAAAAAATGGATAAAACTACCTTCTAATTTCAGCAAAGCCTGCCGAAAGTCCTCATTATTTCTGATATAGTCGGGTAATGTCTGTTTCATACCTGCAAAATTACACAAAAATCACCAGATTCTATGTATTTTGTTCACTCCTTCCTCATTTTTTTTCATCTTTTTGAAAATATGGAGCTAATTTACAAATAAAATTTGTATCTTTGCAAACGGTTCGGGGAGAAATCCGGACTAACAAATAGCACTCGCTATTATTTCGCGCATAGCCAAAAGCGTAGGAAACTATTGGGAATAAAAACGCAATGAGATAATACGTGGCGAGGTGACCGTATAGGGGCATCTTGCGCAGTCTTATATAGACGAGCGTGTCAAGGACCTGGTACGTGATACATGCTAAAAAGCCGTGAATTTTCTGCATACTTGACTAAAAAAATGAACATTTTCCTCACATTTTGCGTATTTTTCGCAGTTTTCACGCATACAATCGGAGAAAATTGTGTATTTTTGCAACGTTATTCTTAAGGACACGAACCAATTTACTAACTTAAAAGATATAAGTATGAACAAAAAGAATTATCTGTTGAGCTTGCTGGCCACGATGATGGTCGCAATGCTCAGTCTTGGCTTCACGTCATGTGGCAGTGATGACGATGATGATGACAATGCAACAGGCGTTGCAGGTATTGAAACCCTGTATGGTACATGGCAGCAGACGCATGGTGTTGCCTTTGAGAACGGGGCATTCCATCACGACAAAGATGTCAGTGCAGACGAAGCCGAGTATCTGGGTTTTGACAGGACCGGCACCTGCTATGTCATTGGCGGAGACAGAGGCATCTTCTTTGACAACGGGACTTTTTCTTTCATATTCGATCAGGAAAAGGAGACTTTGCGAGTCGGCTCGTACTCACTGGAAGTAGATGTCCTTTCATCTCGCACTCTGAAACTGAAGTACTACTACCAGTCAGACGAATACATCCTTGCCACTTACAAGAAAGTGAGCGACAGCGTTGGGGATAATCTTAAATAGATATTATCATTCAAATGATGAAAAAGTTGATATCGTGTATCACGCTGCTGCTCTGTGCCTTCGTGGCTCAGGCAGCGGACATCACAGAAGACTTCGGCTCACTGGCCAAGGCCAAGTATGGCGCCAGTAGTGAACAGTCGGTGACGCTACCTTCTGGTGAGTGGAAGGCGTTGAAGATGGAACTCAAGGAGAACAATGGCGTGAAGCAGTTTACCTTCACCAGCGGCACTTCCTCCTATCTTATCACTCCTGCCATTGACGACCCTGGCAAGATTGCGGTGGACTGGGGCTCTGGCGGCAACAACAAACTGACTATCAGCTACTCTATAGACGGTGGCACATGGCAGCAGCTTGACCAGATATCTTCTGGCGGCTCGGGAGCCAAGAGCTATAGCGCTAAGACGAATCTTGACGGTACGACGAACGTTCGTTTCCGTTTCGTGGGCAGTTCCAGCAATACTTATGTCACCAAGGTCATGATTAAGTCAGCCACTGTCGAACCTACTGTTGATGACCCGACCTATATCACCGAGGGCGCTTGGGTTCCCACCAAGCCTTTCCCCACAGCCACGAAGGAAATCTATATTGCCCCCGATGGCGACCCCAATGGCGACGGCACAATAGAACGTCCTTGGAACGACCTGCAGCAAGCCATCAATGCCGCAACTCCCGGCACCCATATCATCTGTCGTGGCGGCACGTACTATCCCAAGAAGCAAAGCGACGGCAAATATACTGTCCGCATCAAGAAAAGTGGCACGGCAGAACAACCCATCATCATTCGTTGCTATGATGGTGAGAAGCCTGTCTTCGACTTCGCCAATCAGTTGTACGACCAGATGGTTGGTGACCGAGGCATCACGATGACGGGTAACTACTGGTGGCTCTTTGGCCTGCACATCACCCATGCGGCTGATAACGGCATCAAGCTGGAAGGCTCACACAACCGTATTGAGCGTTGCGAGTTCTCCTATAACCTCGATACCGGCATCCAGTTGGGCTTTGGTCATAACTTCAGCGACACCTTCCCCGGTGTCAGTGAGAACGATGGCAGCTACTGCGCCTATAACGACATCATCGATTGTGACTCTCACCACAACTGCGACTACGATGCCAACTACGGCAGTGATGCCGATGGCTTTGCCTGCAAGATGCACAATGGCATCGGCAACCGCTTCATCCGCTGTCGTGCCTGGCATAACAGTGATGACTCGTGGGACCTCTTCGAGACGGATTACGATGTCGTGTTGGCAGAGTGCTGGGCATGGAGTGCCGGTATCGCCTCCGACCACCTGTGGGTGAAGGACTACATCACCAAGAGCGGCTCTATGTCGTTCTCAGGCAATGGCAATGGCATCAAACTGGGTGGCAACGGCACCGGAGGTTCCTCCAAGGGCATTCATTATGTCTTTAACTGCATCGCCTTCAGTCATAATCAGGGTAGCTCCGTGAAAGGCTTCGACTGTAACAACCATAAGGGCGGTCATGTGCTGGTAGGTTGTCTGGCTTTCGATAACAGCTACGACTATATGTTCGAAAGTGGCGGCTCTGATGCCAACACCAAGTATTATAATAATGTATGCCTGGGCAAGCAGGAGATTGACGTGGGCTATGATGACTACAACGGTATTACGGCAGCCATGCAGAAGAATGGCTGGAGCAATCATCTCACGACAGGTGTGGGCGCTGACGACTATCTCTCGCTCGACGAGGACGATGCCATGCTGCCACGTGATATCTATGGCGGTCTACCCCGTAAGTTTGCCCGTCTGGCAACAGACAGTAAGCTGATTGACATGGGCAATGCCTCTTTCGAGGACGATGCTGCCAGCAATGTCGGCAAGGTATGGAAACAGCTTGTTGAAGACTTCCCCTTCTTGAAACGTAACATCACGGGAACTGCCCGCGACCTCGGTCCCTACGAGCGTCCAGGCGACGCCACTGGCATCATTTCGGTGGCCGGTGATTTCCCTGCAGAGAAAGGTATTCGCAAGTGCCTCAGCAATGGTCGTGTCGTAATCATCAAGGATGGCCAGCGCTACAATCTCCAGGGTCAGAAACTATATAGCCACCACGTGAGCACACAACGGCCTTGATGCTGTCATCCTCGAAAGCCCACCGTAGGTCCGTCGCACGTTCATCTGCCGTATATATTCTGTAACTAACGTTTAGGGAATTCCCCCTCACGGTTTAGGGATTATCCTTTGCATCATCACCGTTTTCTTCCTACCTTTGCAGCGAGAACATTAAACAACTGCGATTATGAAAAAGATGATGATAGCCCTTTTAGCAATGCTGACGATAGCAGCATCGGGCAAGGCAATGAGTTACGAACAGGCTCGCAACGAGGCCCTGTTCCTGACCGATAAGATGGCTTACGAGCTGAACCTTACCGACGAGCAGTATGAGGCCGCCTACGAGATCAACCTCGACTACCTGATGGGTGTGACGAGCTATGACGATGTCTATGGTGACTACTGGGAGCGCCGCAATCGCGACCTGAGCTACATTCTGCTCGACGCTCAGTGGCAGGCATACATAGCCGCCAGCTACTTCTACCGCCCACTGTACTGGAGCGCAGGCTACTGGCACTTCGGCATCTATGCCCGCTATCCGCACCGTGACTACTTCTTCTTCGGACGTCCTGTGTTCTATGCTACTTATCGTGGTGCACACGCCTGGCACCTGCACGGCACTCACGGGTACTACTATAACCACCGTCACCACTTCCGTCCGGCAGCAGGACGCGCCCACTTCGGCATGCACGACCGCTGGAACCGCGGTGACTTCCATCGCCATCATGGTGGAGCGGTAGCACATCACGGAGGTACAAGCAGACCTCACGGAGGAACGATAGGTAATCACGGAGGTACAAGCAGACCTCACGGAGGTTCAATGGGCAACCACGGCAGCAGTGATCGTCGTTTGGGAAACTTCGGCGGTTCACGCACCAGTTCGACCCGCACAACGGTCAACAACACTGGAAGTCACCATAGCGGCTCATTCAGCGGAAGCCACAGCAGCAGTTCACTGGGGAGCAGCCGTAACAGCGGTTCATTCAGCGGAAGCCACAGCAGCAGTTCACTGGGTAGCAGCCGTAACAGCAGCTCATTCAGCGGAAGCCGTAGTAGTAGCAGCAACAGCAGCGCCCGAGGAAGCTTTGGAGGTGGCAGCCGCAGCGGCGGCAGTTTCGGAAGCAGTCATAGCGGAGGCAGCCGCAGCAGTGGCAGTCATGGCGGCGGTAGCCGAAGCGGCGGTTCTTTCGGCAGTCGTCGTTAAGATACGCACCTCAGCATTCATCATACGCTGTACCTCACGCATGGTACAACCGGCATAGACAGCCAACAGGGCTTTGTTCATAATGCCATGACCTACGGCCACCACCCGTTTCCCCGGGTAGGTGGTCGTTATCTGTTGCAGAAAGTCAGCAGCACGCTGCAGCAGGGCTTGCTCGCTCTCGATGTCATCGGGCCATACATCGCCTTTCAGGTCGGGAATGAAACGACCTGTAAAGCTGCCCCAATCGCGCTCACGGAGTAGCGTCGTGGTCCTCACGGGCAAACCGTGAGGCGCGGCAATGATTTCAGCGGTCTGGATGGCACGGCGTAAGTCGCTGGCAACAATCGCATCAATGGGTTCATCGGCCAGTCGCCGGGCCACCTGTGCTGCCTGTTCCCTACCCCGCTCGTTGAGACAGCCCTGCGTCTGTCCCTGCATGATCTGGCGGACATTATCAACGGTCTCACCGTGACGTACTAAGAAGAGAGTGGTTGCGCCACTCTCTTCTGTTCTTCTTTCTTCATTTAACATTGGTAACAATGCCCTCAATATACGTTTTGAGAATATGGATACCCGTCTTGTTGTCGCCTCCCCAGGGAATGATAAGGTCGGCAAACTTCTTCGTGGGTTCGATAAACTGTTCGTGCATGGGCTTGAGCACCTTCTCATAGCGGTCCAACACCATATCGACGGTACGTCCACGCTCTACCACATCGCGACGGATGTTACGAATGAGGCGCACGTCGTTGTCCGTATCCACGAAAATCTTCAGGTCCATCATGTCGCGCAACTTCTTATAGTGTAGCGTCATGATACCCTCCAGAATGATGACGGGCTTAGGTTCTACATGTACGGTCTCCGGCAGACGGTTGGAGATGATATATGAGTAGGTGGGCTGTTCAACGGCCTGACCGTTCTTGAGCATCTTGATATGCTCGGTGAGCAACTTCCAGTCGAAAGCGTCTGGGTGGTCGAAGTTAATAGCCTTACGCTCCTCGTCAGTCAGTCCCGTCGTATCGTTATAATACGAGTCCAAGGGGATTACTGCTGCACAATGGGGCGGCAGCACGCTGGCAATTCTCTTTACGACGGTGGTCTTACCAGAGCCTGTACCGCCTGCAATTCCGATAATGTACATTATTATTTCTGTTCTTTTACGACATATACCAGTGTGGGCAGGTGGTCACTAAAGCCATTGAGCCATACACCACCAGCATGGGTACGAAGGGTATTGCCCTTGTAGCGGCCTTCCTGCTGGAACAGGTAGTCGCGACGGAAGATCTGAGCCTTCCAATACTTCAGCGTCGAATAGTCCTTCACGCCCTTCTGGTTCAGCAGCGAGTGTGAGAGGATAATCTGGTCGAAGAGGTTCCACTTGCCGTCATACATCAGCGTACCGGTACCACTTGCGTGGATATTCCAGAAGGGATTGAACAGACCGCCAGGCTTTACATCTTCCAGTTCGCGCTGGGCGCCCAGAGCCTTCGACATAGAAGGATCTGCGGGGTCGTCGTTCATATCACCCATGATGAAGAGCTTTACATTGGGGTCGTCCTTCAGAAGCGAGTCCTTCACGGCACGAATCTGCTTACCACCGAGTTCACGATAGTAGCTGGTAGCACCACGTGAGGGCAGGTGGTTGACGATGATGGTAACATGCTCATCAGCCAGTGTACCACTGACTACGAAGAAGCCACGAGTAGCTCGACGGGCATCCTCAGGCTTATCATATATATAAGGTACGAGCTTCACATTGCGAACGGAGAACAAGGCGGGATTGTATAACAGACCGCAGTCAACACCACGATGGTCAGGACCTTCAATCAGCAGATGCTGGAAGTTGCGCTTCTTCAAAGGCTCCTGCTCGCAGAGGTCGGCCAGACAACCGTCATTCTCTACCTCAGAGACACCGATGGCAGCAGCACCTACGGTAGGCAACACGTCGGTACCCATCTCGGCAAGCACACGGGCCATGTTCTTCAGTTTGTTACGATACTTCATACCCGTCCACTTGTTTCTGCCGTCAGGCAAGTATTCATAGTCATTGTGACCTTCATCGTGAAGGGTATCAAACAGGTTTTCAAGGTTGTAGAAACCGATGGCATAGACAGAGTATTTCTTGTCTTGAGCCAGTGCGTTTAGTGTTCCCACCAGGAACAAAACGACCACTAAGGAGAGTAGTTTTTTCATAATTGTTTAGATTTATTGCTGCGAAGATACGCATTATTTTTGAAAAACTCTCATTTTCTTCAAAAAAAAACACGAAAAAATACTTTTTTTTGCATTTAATTTGTTATCTTTGCAGCAGAATCTTTGAACCGCAATATTTAAAAACACATTTATTAAATAACAATCTTATGCAAAAAAAGCTTCATTTAGCCGTGTTGGCTCTATGCATCGCTGCGACAGCATTCGCTCAGGAATCCGTAAACACTTCGGTTGCGGAGATGGCAGAGCAGGCTACCGTTGACGAGCAAGCCTTCACTTTCACGGAAGCGCAATTGGGCGAAGACGACGACATGTCGCAGAATGTTTCGATTATCTCTTCGAATCAGAACATCTTCGCCAATTCGGCAGGATTCCAGTTCAGCGCTGGACGCTTCCGTTACCGTGCTTTTAACCAAAAGTACAATGAGATTTACATTAACGGTGCTCCCATGAACGACTTCGAGTCAGGACAGTTCCGCTTTGCGTTGATTGGTGGTCTGAACCGTCAGACCAACAGTGGTCGTGAGGCCTCACTGCCCTTCGAGTTCAACAACTTCTCCATGCCGGCCATGGCGGGCTCCAACAACTACGACTTCCGTCCCAGCCGCATGGCTACCGGACAGTATGCATCGTTGGCAGGTTCTAACCGTAGCTACACCCTTCGTGGCATGTACACCTACAACACAGGTCTGCGTCCCGATGGTTGGGCCATCTCTGCCGGTCTGACTTATCGTTGGGCTCAGCGCGGCTACGCTAAGGGAACCTTCTACAACTCGCTGTCTTACTTCTTCGGTGCTGAGAAGAAGTTCAACGACCACCACTCCGTAGCTTTCATCACATGGGGTAACCCCACAGAGCGCGCCTCACAAGGTGCCTCTACTGACGAGGCTTACTGGATGGCTAACAGCAACTTCTACAACCCCTATTGGGGTTACCAGAACGGCGAGGTTCGCAGTTCACGCGTTGTCAAGGACTATGCGCCCACCGCACTCATCAACTGGGACTGGACCATCAACGACCACATGAAGTTGCAGACTGCACTGACCGGCCGCTACTCCATGTATAAGGGTACCAGTCTGGGTTATAATGGTGGTGAGAACCCCGCTCCAGACTACTGGAAGCTCATGCCGTCAAGCTACTACGACGTATGGTATAATGATGCAGCCAACACAGAGGACGGATGGAGCAGTTACTATCGCGCACGTACCTATTGGATGAGTGGTGAGGACGCCCAGCAGATTAACTGGGACGGTCTGTACTACGCCAACCGTCAGGGTAATGCCAAGGACGACGATGCCAGATACTTTGTTCAGGCCAAGCACATCAACACGCTGAATGTGACACTGGCATCAACGCTGAAAACCATGCTGAGCAAGACAACCAGCCTGAATATCGGTTTCAGCCTGGGCACCAACAGAGGTTTCCACTACAAGACCATGGACGACTTGCTGGGTGCAAACACGTATCACGACATTAACACCTATGCACTGGGTACCTACAGTCCTGACGACGATCGTGTCCAGTACGACCTGAACAATCCTAACAAGCTTGTCGGCGAAGGTGACAAGATCAACTACAACTACAATCTATACGTCAACAAGGCTCAGGCTTGGGCAGCATTGAAGTATCAGAAAAAGTCTTTTGCTGCATTCCTTGCAGGTCGCGTAGCTGGTGTAACCATTCAGCGCGAAGGTAAGATGCTCAATGGTGTTGCCGAGTACATGGGACTTAGCTCGTTCGGAAAGAGCAAGACTGCTCGCTTCCTTGACGGTGGTGCCAAGGGTGGCATCACCTACAACCTCGGTAGCGGTCATGTGGTAAGCATCGGTGCAGGCTACGAGCTGAAGGCTCCTACAGCCAACACCGTATTCGTATCGCCTGAGATGACCAACGAGTTCTGTGCCAACATGAAGAACGAGAAGATCTTCAGCAGTGAATTCGGCTACCAGTTCGCTAGCAGCTGGATTAAGGCCAACGTGAACGCCTACTACAGTCATCTGAGCGACGTCACCGAATGGCAGAACTTCTTTGACGACGACATCAACTCATTCTCGTACGTGTCAATGACCGGTATTAAGAAAGAGTACTACGGCGTAGAGTTAGGCTTGAAGGTCTCTCTGAACTCCAACTGGAGCATCCGCGGTCTGGCTGCCATCAGCGAGGCTAAGAACATCAACAATGCCAAAGTCCGCTACATGAGTTCTTCTAAACCCATCGCTGGCGACAATGGCGAAGAGAGTTTCTACGCTGAAGAGACTGTATTAAATAAGAACATGCGCGAGAGCGGTACCCCGCTGTCAGTCTATGGCCTGACACTGAGCTACAATGGTGGTGGCTGGTTCATCGACCTGAGCGGTAACTACTACGACCGCATCTACCTCTCCTACTCTCCCGTTTATCGCTACGAGAGTTCTATCAAGAACCGTAACAAGGCTGCCATTGCACGTGGTATTGCCGAGGAGCGCACCATCGACGATAACGGCAACGTTATCCAGAGCTCTCTCGACCAGGCTAAGGGCAAGGGTGGTTTCATGCTCGACCTGAGCATCGGCCGCAGCTACCGTCTGAAGAAGGGTAACCTGTCCATCAACCTCCAGCTCACCAACATCCTGAACAACACCAAGATGTGTACTGGTGGTTACGAGCAAAGCCGAAGCAACTACTCTATCAACTCTGATGATGGTGGCGTTAACACCAGCCGTCTGTACCGCTTCGACAAGAGCCCGAAGAAGTACTATGCTTATGGTATCAACGGTATGCTGAACATTGGTTACAGATTCTAAAACACTGAAGCATTATGAAGACAAGAAATATTTTCCTATTAGCACTGACAGCCATCTTCGCAGCATCGTGCCACACGTGGGACGAACCTTCCGTCAAGGATGGTCTGGAGAGCTTTGGTAATAAGTATCTGAAGGAGAGCAATGTCGTAACTGTCGCAGAACTGAAGGATGCTTTCAAAACTGAAATCACCGGAGGAACACTGAAACAGGTTACAAAAGCCACTCAGATAAAGGTTATCGTTACTGGTAACGATGAGGGTAGCAATATCTACAAGACACTCTATGTAGCCGATAAGACTGGCGGTATCAGCATCAGCATCAACAAGGGCGGTCTCTTTAGCGAGGCTCCTGTTGGCCAGTGCATGCTGATTGAGCTTGAAGGTCTCTATATCGGTGGTTACGGACAACAGCCACAGATTGGAACACTCTACACCAAGGATGATGGTAGCACACAGGTAGGTCGTATGGACCGCTACACCTGGCAGGAGCACTACAAACTGATTTCTTCGATTAAGAGTCTCTCTACCAATCCCATCAAGACCAACGACATGGGTATGCTCGACCTTGACCGTGACTTCGGTAAGGTGGTTACCTTGGTCGGTGTCGTGATGAAGGATGCTGACGGCGAGAAGGTCTTCGCACCCAGCGACGGTAGTGTGAAGCTCTCTGGCGGTTGCGCTAACCGCGAGGTTGCAAACCAGAGCACCACAGTATATGTTCGCACCAGCACCTATGCTGAGTTTGCCAACATGGTGATGCCCGTAACAAAGGTCAACATCACTGGTGTACTGTCACGCTTCGCCAACGACGTACAGATTATGCCACGCTCACTGAAGGACATCCAGCCATACGATGGATTGGACTATGAATCTACTTGGACACCTACCGAACCGGAAGGTGATGGTAGCGCAGCTAAGCCTTTCAACATTGCAGCAGCTATTGCAAAGTGCCAGGAGGTTGGAACCACTACTTCTTCTGAGAAGTATTATATCAAGGGATATGTTGTTGCCGACGCAGAAGCAAGTGCCCAGTATGGTAACATTACATTTGAACTGGCAGACAGCAAGGATGGCGGTGTACGCTTCACTGCTTACCAGATGGCAGGTTCTGATGGCAAGAAATTGCCCAGCGGCTACAAGGTTAGCAAAGGCGACGAAGTCGTCATCTGTGGTAAAGTGGTGAACTACAATGGTTCTAAGCCCGAAACAGAGGGACAAGGCAAGTCTATCATCGTGTCAGTTAACGGTAAAGACACCAAGGGCACCAGCGTAAATGGTGGTGGTGACAATGGAAGCGGTGACAATGGAAACGGTGACAATGGAAACGGTGACAATAGTGGAAGTGGCGATACAAGTGGAGTCTTTACACGTAGCATTGACGGATTAACACTGACTCTAACCAATCCTTCTGCTACAGCATCATCCGCAACAGCTACTGTCGACTTTACGGCATTGGGATGGGCACATCAGCAGGAAGAACCCTCAGGAACAACAAACGGTGTTACAGTCGCATTGACAAAAGGAGATGGTACTACAACACCGAAATATTGGAAGACTGGCGATTTTGACGAGGCTCGCATGTACGCAAAGAATGTCCTTACGCTGACAGGAACAAAGCCCATTGCTAAGATTGTTGTCACATGTACCGCTAATGGTGACACTCCTTGCGTAGGCAATGAAACGTTAACAGCGAGTCTCAGTGGAAACACTTTGACAGTTGTTAATGAACATAGTGAAGCAAAAGGTGGTGTCCAACTGCGTATGAAGAACATCGTTATCACCTATGCTCAGTAATCTATTTCTAATACTTATTACGAATAAACAAAAAACGAAAAACAATATGAAAAAGTTCAATTATCTGATTGCGATGGCCATAGCGGCTTTCACATTCACCAGTTGTGAGGATGTGCCCGAACCATTCGGACAGCCCATCAACCCCAACAAAGAAGAAATAGTCATCGAACCAACTGGTTCCGGTACTGAAGCAGATCCCTACAATGTAGCGAAAGTTACTGAAGTCACCAAAGCAATGGCCGATGGTGAAGTCAAGAATGATGTCTACACGAAGGGTTACATCTGTCAGATTGACGAAATAGATATCACAGGTACCTATGGTAATTCTACCTATTGGATTAGCGACGATGCAGAAGGTAAGAGCGGCAAGTACGAAGTTTATCGCGGTGTAGGTCTTGGTGGACAGAAGTTTAATGAGGCTGGCGCTACAATCATTAAGGCTGGTGACGCCGTCATTATCAAAGGTAACATTAAGAACTTCAAAGGCACTACTCCCGAATACGACCAGGGTAGCATCATCGTTGAGCTGAACGGTGTGAAAGCTGGCGGCGGCGGTGGCGGCGACACACCAAGTGGAGATGTCAAAGCTGTATCCGTTTCAGACTTCCTGGCTGCTAAAGTAAACACATCAGACTGGTATCAGCTGACTGGTACAATTAAGAACCTCAAGGACGGTGACAAGTATGGTAACTTCGACATCGAGGATGCTTCTGGTTCTGTATACGTCTATGGTCTGCTTGCTGAAAAGGGAGGCGAAAAGGGCAAATTCCAGGAGCTCGTAGCCGCTAAGGGCATTGCCAACGGCAAGAAGATTACCATTATCGGTAACCGCGGAGAATACAACAGCTCTCCTCAAGTAGCAAATGCATACTTCGTCAAGATTGAAGACGGCGAAGGCGGTGGCGGTGGTGACACACCTAGCGGAGATGGCGACGGCACAGAGGCTAAGCCTTATAGCGTAGCAGCTGCTATTGCAGCAGGTTCTGGCACTTCAGTATTTACAAAAGCATACATCGTAGGTTGGATTGAAGGTCAGGTATTAAACGAAGGTGCCCATTTCGACGCTAACGCTTCAGTTGCATCAAACATTCTGATTGCAGACTCTCCGGACGAGACTGATGTTGCAAAGTGTATGCCTGTCCAGTTGCCCTCTGGCGCTGTTCGCACTGCAGTTAACTTGAAGGACAACGCAGGCAACTACAAGAAGGAGATTATCCTCGTAGGTAACATCGAGAAATACTTTGGCGCACCCGGCATTAAAGGAACTTCGTACGCAAAGATTGGCGACACAGAGGCCGGCACAAAGCCTAGCGGTGGCGAAGGCGGCGGCGGTGGTGGCGACACACCTAGCGGAGATGCTCAGGTAGCAACTATTGCCCAGTTCAACGCTGCAGCTGTTAGCAATGATGTATGGTATCAGTTGACTGGTACAATTAAGAATCTCAAGGACGGTGACAAGTATGGCAACTTCGACATCGAAGACGCTACTGGTTCCGTATACGTCTATGGTTTGCTCTCCGAAAAGGGAGGTGCCAAGCAAAAGTTCCAGGAGCTTGTTACTGCCAAGGGCATTGCCAACGGCAAGAAGATTACCATCATCGGTAACCGTGGAGAATACAATAGCAAGATTGAGGTCATGAACGCATACTTCGTAAGCATTGAGTAGCTCCTTATTATTTAACCAGAATAACAAAAAACGAAAAACAATATGAAAAAGTTCAATTATCTGATTGCGATGGCCATAGC